>Ga0247844_1000055_pt1 | contig 215408 bp, 182 predicted proteins | sample LaCtaG_FD_192421 | JGI IMG/M metagenome (GOLD analysis project Ga0247844, IMG submission 192421) | Freshwater microbial communities from meromictic Lake La Cruz, Castile-La Mancha, Spain - LaCruzMarch201714.5m_1 | ecosystem: Environmental > Aquatic > Freshwater > Lake | place: Spain... | reverse complement strand
ATCCCCGCATCGGCCCACGCGACGGGCTATGAAATCTACACCCATCCCGCTAATGGCACCCGTGCGGTCCGCGCGGTCTTAGGGCCTGGCAGCGTCACCATCGAATACCGCGCCCGCGTCACCCAGCAAAGCGACGGCGTCTTGCCAAGTCTGATCAAGGAGGTCGATTTCAAACACCTCCCCCTGGATGCGATCGAATACCTGCTACCCAGCCGCTACTGCGCATCCGACATGTTTATTGACTTTGCATTCAAGACGTTCGGACCCATTGAACGCGGACATGGCCGGGTCACGGCAATCTGCAACTGGATCCACGAGCAAATTGCCTACCAAGCAGGCTCAACCGGCCCTTCATCGACCAGTTCGGACGTGTTTCTGGCTCGCAAAGGGGTTTGTCGCGACTTTGCCCACCTCGGGATCTCCATCTGCCGCGCCTTAGGCATTCCAGCCCGTTACGCCAGCGTTTACGCAAGCGCGATGTCCCCGCAAGACTTTCACGCGATCTTCCAGGCTTACTTAACCGGCCCCAATGGCGGCGCATGGTACGCATTCGACCCGACGCAGATGGCCTCCATGGACGCAATTGTTCGGATTGCCTGCGGCCGGGACGCAGCCGACGTCGCCTATGCCTGGCCCCAAGGGGAAGTTGAGTTTGAGCCGCCCGTCGTATGGGCCGAAGCCCCAAGCAGAACCGATACCGAGCAGACCGAACTTGCGATTGCAGCAGGGGGGTAGTCCCGCGCTTACCAATGCGCATATCAATCTTAACCCCGTTCCATTGGGAGTTGACACGATCATCAACGAAATTCCATTGATTTGGAGACTGTCCTTGGTAATAAATGCACGCTTGAGTGGCGCTTGTGCCATCAACAACGTGAGGACTGCACGCATGAATCAGGTCTTTCGCAAGCTCGTCCTAGCCGTCAGCGTTGCAGCAGCGCTTTGTATTGCCCCGTCGGACTCGTTTGCCCAACGCCGGGGTAATCACGTCTCACCGCAGGCCCATCAAGGCCACCACGGCAATCAAGGCCACCACAACAATCGCAGCAACCGCAATCGCAATATTGGCATCGGCATTGCCGCCGCCGCAGCTGCGGCCATCTTGCTGAGCCAAGGTGCCCGCGCATCGTCCCGCCACAACGACGACGATCACTATTCCCACCGCGATCAGTGCCGCCGCTGGGATCGCCGTTGCGACGACGGTGCCGACTGGGCCTGCCGCAAGTACCGCCGCGAATGCTGAGCGAATTGACGTGATTTGATTTTTTGGGCAGCGCATTCCGAAGGGTGCGCGGCTAGTGTTTCTGTAAACCCCGACAGTATCATCCGATCAGCATTTGAACTTGATAAACGGGCTTGAAGTGGCGATCACCGCTTCCCCTAACTCCCAAAAAGGGGAGGGGGTTGGGGGAACTCGTTCCCCCAAACGGGCGTGGGCGGTAGCCCACCGATCGCCAAACCAATTAGGCTCAGACCATATCCGGCGGCGACGCTTCCTTTGCCAGCGCGGCAATCGCATCCGTCAGGCTCATCGGCGTATTGTCCTGGCTTCCGAAGCGGCGGATGGCGACGGTCTTTTCTTCGGCCTCGCGTTTGCCGACGACCAGCAGCACCGGGACCTTGGCGAGGGAGTGTTCGCGAACCTTGTAGTTGATCTTTTCGTTGCGCAGATCGCTGTCCACGCGCAGTCCTGCAGCCTTACAGGCGGCGACAACCTCGGCGGCATAGTCGTTGGCATCCGACACGATCGGACACACCATCACCTGCAGCGGCGATAGCCACAGCGGGAAAGCGCCGGCAAAGTTCTCGATCAGAATGCCGGTGAACCGTTCAAGCGACCCAAACATCGCCCGGTGGATCATCACCGGCGTCACCTTCTGCGAATGCTCGTCAATGTAGAACGCGCCCAGTCGGTTCGCGAGGTTGAAATCGACCTGCGTCGTCCCGCATTGCCAGTCGCGACCGATCGCGTCCTTCAACACGTATTCCAGCTTGGGCCCGTAGAACGCGCCTTCGCCCGGATTGACCTCGGTCTTGATGTTGCGATTGCCAGCCGACCGTTTGACTTCTTCGAGCACGTCGGAGAGTGCTTTCTCAGCCTTGTCCCAAAGTTCGTCCGAGCCGACCCGCTTTTCAGGCCGCGTCGACAGCTTGATGACGATATCGGAGAACCCGAACTCTTCGTAGATCGACAGCATCAGGTCGTTGATCGCGAGGCACTCGGCCATGATCTGGTCTTCGGTGATGAATACGTGGGCGTCATCTTGCGTGAAGTGGCGCACGCGCAGCAGACCGTGCAGCGAACCCGACGGCTCATACCGGTGCACCTTGCCGAACTCGCCGATCCGCAACGGCAGATCGCGATAGCTCTTGAGGCCATGCTTGAAGATCTGCACATGGCCGGGGCAGTTCATCGGCTTGCAGCAGAACACCCGCTCGTCTTCGGTCTGGGTGACAAACATCTTGTCGCCGTAGTTTTCCCAATGGCCCGACAGCTCCCAAAAGTGCTTGTCCATAAAGTCTGGCGTGTTGACTTCCACATAACCCGCCGTCTCCATGCGGCGACGCATGTAGTTGATCAGGGTCTGGAACAGCGTCCAGCCTTTGGCGTGCCAGAACACGGAGCCGGGTGCTTCTTCCTGAAAATGGAACAGGTCCATCTCGCGCCCGAGCTTGCGATGGTCGCGCTTTTCGGCCTCTTCGATCTGCTTCAGGTGTGCCGCAAGGTCGTCTTCTGTCGCCCATGCGGTACCATAGATGCGCTGAAGCTGAGGCTTGGTACTATCCCCGCGCCAATACGATCCCGCGAACTTCGTCAGCTTGAACGCCTTCCCGATAGCGCCCGTGGCCGTCATGTGAGGGCCACGGCAGAGATCGAGCCAGGTCCCCTGTTTGTAGATGTTCAGATTCTGGTCGGCAGGGATTGCATCGACAAGCTCGACCTTGAAGGCCTCACCCTTGCTGGCGAAGTAAGCCTTCGTATCGTCGCGGCCCCAGACCTCTTTCGTGAACGGCGCGTTCTTGGCTATGATCTGCCCCATCACCTTTTCGATTTTCGCAAGGTCCTCGGGCTGGAACGGGTCGGCCTTGGCAAAATCGTAATAGAAGCCGTTCTCGATCACCGGCCCGATCGTGACTTGCGTTCCGGGCCAGATCTGCTGGACGGCCTCCGCCATCACGTGGGCGGCATCGTGCCGGATCAGCTCCAGCGCTTCCGGGTCGGTGCGCGAGACAAACTTGATCGTCGAATCCTGGGTGATCGGGTCGGCGAGGTCGGACAACTTGCCCGAAAGCACCATGGCGACCGTGCGCTTGGCCAGTGACGGCGAGATCGACTTGGCAACGTCAAGCCCTGTCATTCCGGCTTGAATTTTGCGTTGCGCTCCGTCGGGCATCGTCAAAACGAGTTCGCGTGCAGCCTCAGCCATCGGTCCGTCTCCTCTCACTCACTGCCTACCATGCAGGTAAGGGTTAAGGAGCCGCTTTTGCGGCTGCTGGTGACGGGTGTCAAGGGCCGCCCGATTCCAATCGAATTGTCGCGACCAACGTCAGAGATTAGCAACCATCCCGCGATACGCTGCCACCGACACCGACTGCGACCCAAGGATCGAGCAACCTATGACGACCCAGCAGCTGACCATTTCCAAGACGATGCGCATGGTCCACGGCAAACTGCGCCCGATCATCGAGGTCCAGGCGCAAATCGATCCCAAAGCGAAGGCATTTCTGCTTGAGCACTTTGCCGGAGATACGCTCTTCAAGCGCGCAGCCTACGCGAACGGCTTTGCCGACGGCGGTCTGGCCGCGAGCCCGCCCTTGTCCCGCATGCTGTCAAACTTCGTTAAAAACGACGCTTGCCCCGAAATAACCGTCAAAACCTTGACCGCTGGACAAAAATACGAAGGTGCCAGCCTTTGGGACATCTTATGCTTTGAATTTATCGCCAAGCGCTCATTCGACGCCCTGTGCGAATTGGCAGCCTCCACCGCATCCTTCGACACATCGAGCGCATACATGGGCTTTGACGTCGCCTCAGACCTCGCCGCTTTCACCGCCGATACGGCCCTCGAGATGGCGGCCGCTCCAGCACCCGTAGCGGTAGGCGGCATAGAGCGGATGGCGGACGCCGCGTAAATCCGGCACCGGATCGTAGCCATGAGTTCCCCAAGGCTGGCACCGCGCCAGTCTTGAGGCGGTCAGCCAAAATCCCTTCCACGCCCCGTTCTTGTCGATTGAAGCCAGCGCATAATCCGAACAGGTCGGCAGATGGCGGCAAGGCCACCCGAGCCACGGTCGCAGCGTCCACTGGTAGACATGGACCGGCGCTTTTAACAACACGGCGGGGAGCTTGGTCAGCCAATCGAGCATCAGGCAGCCGCCGTTCTCGCCTCAATGTCGCTGAGCGCCTTTTCGATGGCGTCGAATACGATCATCACGGCATCGTGGCGATGTTTGTAGTCGCGCACAGGCTCCAACACGACGAAATCGGCCCATTGGCCAGCCGGTGGCGGCCCATGATCTTTGAGCATGGCCCGCACGGTTTTGGCAACGGCCCGAACCTCATCAGGCGTCGCACCGACGATGGAGCGCCCGACGATCGAGGCGGCCGCTTGACCAAGGAGGCAGGCCTTGACCGTCTGGCCGTAATCGGCAAATCGCCCATCGGCTAACACCACGTCAACACTGATTTCCGAGCCGCACAGGCGCGATCGGGCACTCGCAGTCGCCTGCGGCGCTTTGAGCCGCTCGATCCGCGCGATGTTGCCAGCAAGATCGAGGATTTTCGCGTTGTAGATGTCGTCGAGGTCGCTCATACCAGTTGGTCCCTGGCCCACACCGTCCGCACCCTTGCTGGACGCCGGCCACACTTCTATACGACGGAAATATGCGACAGACCTGCCTTAAACAACGCCGCCCACCCCATAGCCCATGTCCTGGATGCATCAATGACCCAGACCGTCCCGCCGTTTGCAGCGCGCGGCACAACCCACGACATCGAACACGGGGCGCGTTTTTGCCCCAAATTCGACGAACACGGGCTACTGCCAGCCATCGTGACCGACGCAGCCACCGGCGAGGTGCTGATGTTTGCCTGGATGAACGCGGAAGCGCTCAGGCTCACAATCGAACGCGGCATCGCCCACTTCTACAGCCGGTCGCGCGGAAAACTTTGGATGAAGGGCGAGGAAAGCGGCAACCTGCTTCGCGTACTCGACTTGCGCACCGATTGCGATCAAGACGTGGTCGCCCTCAAGGTGACAGTCGAGGGCGACGGCATTGCCTGCCATACCGGGTCACGCTCCTGCTTCTATCGAAGCGTGCCGGTCGGCGCAGCGATGGAAGCTGAGGTTCAACTCCAGGCGGCCCTTACGGGTCAGCCCGTCGTCAAATAACTCCGCATCGCCGTCACTTCGAGCGCCATATCGGCAAGGTGATGCTTGACCACATCGCCGATGGAAATCAAACCGACAAGCTGATCGCGCTCGACGACGGGCAGATGCCGGAACCGGCCAGCTGTCATCATTTCCATCAGTTCTTCCAACGTCGTGCTTTCTTGGCACGTCACCACGTTGCGGGTCATGACGTCGCCAGCCGCCAGGTTCAGCGCCGCTGGACCCTTCTCAGCGATCAAACGCACCAAATCGCGTTCGGAGAAAATGCCAACCACGCGGTCGGCATCGCCGACAATGATCACAGCGCCGATGCGCTTGGAAACAAGCAGGTCCGCGAGCTCTTTCAAGGTCGTTTCCGCGCGAGCCGTCGTAACGGTTCGGCCCTTGGTTTTCAACACTGTAGCAACGTTCATAAATCGACCTCCGCGTGCCGCAAATTTCCAAGCGGCCTTCAACCGGATGGTGCGACATTTTAGTCGCTATTGCAAGATGGTGGCCGACAACCACCTGCCAAAGTAGGGGTAATTTCAAACGGGATCGTTGGGTCCGGTATACCCAGTCGGGTTGCCGTCGATGGCTTCCGCATAAAAGTCCACGGGCACAGCTGGCTGCCGGTCAAATAGCCCAAACAGCGCAAGGCCGGTAAAAAACCCGCCGATATGAGCCTCCCACGCGACGACCCCGGCTTCGGCAGGCGTACCGAACCCGTACGCGGCAAGAAGATTAATGCCAAGCCAGATACCGGTTGCGAATTGCATGCGGCGATCGGCGAGCGTTGCGCTCAAGCTCTTCAAGCGAACGAGGTGCGGCGCCCGTCGCAACACTTCGCCCGCGATGCCGGGAGGAGATGCATCAATCGCGCTGAACAACAACCGCAACGCAATCGCCATCATCCCAGCGATTGCGCCCGATGCGCCGATCAGAGGGGCCTGGAGGCCCCAGTTGAAGACCAAAAACGCCAACGCGCCAGCACCGCCGCAGACGAGCGTGAACGCAATGAACCGCAATGAACCAATCCGTCGGGCGAGGATCGCGCCGAAAGCTGCGAGTGAGGCCCCGTTCAACGCCAGGTGACTGACATCGCCATGGACCAACAGATGAGTGACCGGCGACGTCCAAGCGCTCAATGCACCGCCGGGCCAGTCTGCCGGGTTTGCCGTGTATCGGTCTGCGATGAACGCCATCGCAAGCACGAAGATATTGTCGTCCATCTCGCTCAACAGCTGTCGGCCCAGGTGAACGATAACGATAAGCCCCAGCATGGCGGCAACGACGCCGGGAATGTTGAACACCGGCTCGCGCGCACTCGGACTGGTCACTGGTTATCGTTCTTTCCACTTGGAGCCCGAAGGCGGCGGGGTCGCATCGCCCCCGCTTGAGGGGGGCATCCGATCATATGGCACAAAAGCTGCTCTTACACATCCAGGCGGCGCCCGTGGGACACCATCGGTTAAGCGACAGGCTGGAACTGGCAAGGGATCACCCCTTGATGGCTCCGCGCTGTTGCCTCATCGCGGCACGCTTTCGCAGCCCCCGCTGGTGCGGGCGATAATTTATTGTTGTTGGGCCAATATGAAACACAAAATTACCCAGACGCTCTACAGCTACTGGAACGAGGTGCGCAAAGACCGGCTGGCGCCCCGCCGGTTCGAAATCGAGCCCTCCCAGATTGGCACCATTCTTCCCCATACCTTCATCCTGGAGCGAACGGATAGCCACACTTACCGCTTCCGCTTGGCAGGCACCGCAATTTGCGATGCGCACGGCCAGGAATTCCGCGATACGAATTTTCTCGACGGCTGGTCCGACGACGACGCCATTACACTTGAACGGCTCTTGGGGGTTGTCACCAACCAGGGCGGCGTCGGCGTTCTCGAGATCGACGCAAGTCCCGTGTCCGGCGCAAAAGCCAAGTCTAGCGCCCGCGAAGCCGTCGCGTTCGAGCTTGTCCTGCTCCCCCTCGTGCATACCCGCGACACCGTGGACCGCATTCTAGGGTCCTTGACGCCGCTCGATCCCCCGGCATGGCTGGGCCAGCAGGCTTTGTCGCACAAGCACCTTCTCCGTTCCGAATTGGTATGGCCAAACGGTCGGCCCCAATCCGTCCTCGACGCCTTGCACCGGCAGGCACCGTTCCTGCCGCATGTCCGCAAGGCGCGGATTGTGAGGTCCCAGCGCCGCCAGTTCCGAGTCTACGAAGGCGGACTATCGAAATCGCCTGACGAATAACGAAACGAGCGAATTGAAGCAGCGATTAGGTAAACTTTAATCCCCCGCAGTCATTCTGTTCTGGACGCTGAGGCCTTCCTCCCAAAAGGCCGTCGTTGCAACAGCCCAGATATTGCGGAACCCTTCATGTCGCTATCGTCCTCGACCATCCGGACCGTCAAACAAGCCATCATCGACGAGGATGAGAACGAGCAGCGCGTCCATCGCCGCTTCGTCGTCGAGCAGACCAGCCGGTTCATGTGCCCGGCAAAGAACGAATACACATGCACCGTGAAAGACATTTCAGTCGGCGGCCTAGCCGTCACGGTTGAAGGACCAGTGCCTGAATCCCTCAAACCGGGCGAACGCGTCGTTGCCTACATCGGCCAACTCGGTGGGCTTGAAGGCACCGTGCTGCGCACCTTCGATGATGGCTTTGCCATGAAGATCAACGCAACCCAGCACAAGCGTGAAAAGTTGGCCGCTCAGATCACTTGGCTTCTTAATGAGAAAGATCTGGCTGGAGCCGCCGCACGCCAGCATGAGCGTCTTAAAATCAGCAACCGCGATGCCAACCTCACCCTCGCGGCTGGCGGCTTCGTTCCTTGTCTGATCCTCGACGTGTCGCTGTCGGGCGCCTCGCTTGCCTGCAAGGCCCGTCCTGATCTGGGCGACGAAGTCTGGCTGTCGCGCTTGCGTGCGCGCGTCGTGCGCCACCATGCCGAAGGCATCGGCATCCAGTTCATGGAAGTCCTCGATACTCCGGACCTGCAAGCTCACTTCGGCTGAAAAATTTTTCCGTTTATCTCGTGGAGTTCATGTGAGATGCGCGTTGGCCGAGTGATTTTGTTAACCCTAATGATTGGTAGCGGGCCAGTTCAAACGGCACACGCCAATCCGGTAACGGCGACGGGCCAGGACCCGAAGTCGACCATGATGCGCGTCTATGGTCCAACCGACCCGCCCTATGCCTTCTGGCGCTACTGCGACGAGTTCCCCAGCGAGTGCGAAAAACGCCGCTCCGTCGATGCCCGTGTCCAGACGACCCTTGACCAATATGCGACGCTGACCGAAATCAACTACAGCGTGAACCATTCCATCCAGCCGATCACCGACCTCCAGTTGTATAATCTGTCGGACTACTGGACCTTGCCAAAGGCCAACAAAGGCGACTGCGAAGATTATGTTCTGCTGAAACGCAACCAGCTGATTCAAGCTGGCTGGCCGCCAAGCGCTCTTCTCATCACCGTCGTGCGCGACGAAAAGCTGGAGGGCCATGCCGTCCTGACGGCCCGCACTGGCAAGGGCGACTTCATCCTCGACAACAAGACCGACGAAATCCGGCTTTGGAGCCGCACCCCCTACCAGTACGTGATGCGCCAATCCTACCTCGACCCGAAGGTGTGGGTCGCCCTTGATCCTGCCCAGTCCGCGCCCCCCGTTTCGATTGCCGTTTTCAATCGCGCGAATTAGATTTCACAGCCATGCCTTGATCCGCCGCAAACTCAACCCAGCCGAACTATGGTTGGTTTGAGCAGGATCAAACTTAAAAACCCCGACCAAGGGGGAAGGGGGAAGAGTGGCCCAAACTTTCATCCACTGGACAGCGAGCGTTGTCAGAACCGCAGGATTGGCAGCCGTCGTGTTGGTCGGCGCGACTACCGCACTCCGCGCCGAAGAAACGCCACCTGCCTCGCCCGAACAGGGCCTGAAATTGGCCCAGACCCTTTGCCAGAATTGCCACCTCCTGCCGGGAGCGGAAAACAACACCGTCACCGTTGGCATCCCCTCGTTGAGCGGCATCGCCAATCGGCCAGGACAAACCGGTCTCGCCATCGAACGCATTCTCATCCAGCCGCACGCACCCATGCCGGATATGAAGCTCTCCAATCAGGAAATCCGCGACCTGATTGCCTTTCTCGACAGCTTGCGGACGGACCGGTCTTTGCCTCCGCTTCAGCCGTCCACCAAGCCCCCGGAAAAGCCAAAGCACCCAACCCCGTCTTAACGACCATATCGTCCGGCAACCAACCCCTCCAGCCAAGGCTCAACACATGATGTCAGCGACGAGTGCGTTGGTGGTTTTAACGGCCCTGGTCACCCTCGCGGGGCCGGTGCACGCGCAAGCGCCGATCCCAAACCCCGATGACGGTTTTGCCCTGCTCGATGCCGGTTGCGCGCGCTGCCACTCGATTAGTAAAACGGGCGCCAGTCCGCTCGAAGGCGCCCCGCCTTTCCGCACGCTCTCCCGCAAATACCCGCTTGAAAATCTGAGCGAAGCACTTGCTGAGGGCATCATGACCGGTCATCCCGACATGCCCCAATTTGCCTTCAAACCAAACGAGATAGACGCAATCTTGGCCTATCTCCAGCAGATTGCGGAACCGTGAGGACGCGGCGCGCAAGCATCAAGGTTTTGCAGTGCGGCCCTTATCGCGTAAGGAACCGGCGTCGACCCTACCGGCCCAGTTAAGAGTCCCGATGCGATCCGCCACCACCTGGAACATCATCATCGTCGAAACCGCACTCAGCGCGGCGTCGCTTTCGTTCGTCGGCCTGGTCGGCTTCGCCGTCGCCGGCGGCTCCCATCCGTTGCTCTGGTCCATCATCGCAACCACCGGGTTCTCGACCGCATTCATACGCTGGCTGTTTCCCGAGCGGCCGTTCTTCTCCCTGACCTTTGCAAACCTCGTTGCCGTCTACATCACGGTGTTTGCTTTCTTCATCGAAGAGGTGTTCGGACACATCCAGCCGCTCGTCTCGGCAACCGGTTTCAGCCTCCCGATCCTATCGTTTCTGGCTGGTTGCTGGATCTGGCGGTCGTCGTTCAAGGATGTGGTTGATCGTCCGCGCATCGGCGAGGAGCAAGGTCTGCTCTATGCCACCATCTGGCTGCTCCCCGTATTCGCCGTTGGCATCGGTGTCTTGGTATTGTCAGTCGCGACAGAAGGCGCGCTCAACAACGACGCTATGTTTCTGACCGCCATGGGTCTGATCGGTGCCATCGTGTTTGGCGTCAGCCGCAGCGTTGTGATGTTTCTCGTCGATGTCGGATTGCTGTTTGAAGAATTTTTCCTCCGCATGTCCCGGCTTGCAATTCCAGCTTTCGCATTCCTGACATTTTATTCCCTGCTCGTCATTGTGTTTGCAGCCCTCTACGCCATCTTGGCAAATCACGGGACTGAACCGCACTTCAGGATTTCCAATATCGTCCGGCCTCTCACTTTCTCCGAAAGTGTCCATTTCTCCATCGTCACCATCAGTACGGTCGGTTATGGGGACATCGTGCCGATCAGCAATCTGGCGCGTGTGCTGTCGTCGGTGGAAGTCATCTTCGGCGTTCTGTTGCTGCTGTTTGGCGTATCGGAATTACTGGAATACACGCGAGAACATCGCAAAGCCCGCAACGACCGGCACTCGTCCTCAAATTGACCCGCATCAAGTGCATCACAGCCGATGGCACTATAGTGCACCAAGACTGCTGTCGGCGCTGCCGACAACCCGTCGATTTGTCCGCCAACGCGTGAGGCGCAAATGGTCAATCTCGAAGACTGCATCGCAATGTGTGGGTTGGACGAACCCGAAGTGCTAGCCATTGCCGAGCACGAACACATCCCCGATGTCGCAGCCGCAGCGTTGGCAAGCTACCTGCTGCTGCAGGACCACGGCTGCGAGCAAATCCGCGATATGATCCGCGACGACATCCGCGATGCGGTCCGCGGCGGCAACCTCCCGCACGCCAAAGACCTTCTGATGGCCCTGCGCCACTTTATGAGCGAGCACCCCGACCTTCCACGCTGCGCTTGAACCAGCCGCCTGCGCATTTCGTCTCGCGACGCAACATCGCAAAGCCTTGGCGCGGGTCGACTGGTAGACCAAGCCGATATCGCGTTGCGCAGATCCGCCTCGGACCCACGCGCAAAATTGATCCGCGTCATTGCAGATCACGTCTCGGCATAGGACTAAATGCGCCCATGACAATGTATAATTTCCTCGACTGCAAGGTTGGCCAATACATGGTCGCCAACCCTCGCTCGCTCCACCCCGGCGTCACGTTGCGCGAACTTGAGCATTTGTTTGAAAAGCTCGACTTCAACGCCTTTCCTGTTGTCGAAAATGACAAACTGGTGGGGTTTGTAACTAAGTTCGACTTTCTAAAAGCCTTTGCCTTCACCACCCAACAACTCGTTCCCCACTACGACGAGTTGATGGAAAAAACTGTCCGCGCTGTGATGTCCACCAAGGTCGTCCACGTCCTGCCCGACGATCGGCTCGTGCACGCCTTGCACCTGATGATCGAAACCCGCGCCCGCAGTTTCCCGGTGCTCGACGCTGACGGTAAGCTGGTTGGGATCATCTCCCGCCAAGACATCATGCGCGCGTTGAACGAAGCCACGACAAGCGCTAAAGCCTGAACGTGCTGCCACCGCCTGCCTCTCTCCCGATTCGATCGCCAACACGCATCTGCCGAGCCTCCCATGACAGAAACAGAACTGACGCGCCTCCAACAAATAGATGACGAAATTGGTCGTCTCGAACGAGACTACGCCCACCGCGAAGCCTACGGCGACGCTGGCCCCAAGTTGCAGCAACTTCTGCGGTCGATCGCGATTTTGCGGCGCGAACGCCAATCGCTGACTGACATACAGGTACGGTGAGCAACCGACTCAAAGTCTGATCTAAATCAGCAATAGTTGCCGTCAACCTTGCGACGATCCGGACGAAAGTTCAGTCGCAGCAACCCAGAACTGTTGCTCCCATTTTGTCGCACGTCGTGTACAATCCCCGTGTTGGAGCAGGCGCTCTAAGCCCCGGTCGGGAAGGCCAGCAAGCCGAACACGAGAATTACGATGACACAAACCCCATTTGAAATGCCCAAGGAACTGCGCGAAATCGCAGAAAAGAATGTTGCTCAGGCCGAAGCAGCCTACAAGCAGTTTACCGACGCGATGCTGCAGGCAATGGGCATGTGGACCAAGAGCCTGCCAGCAAACGAAGTAACCAACAGCTTCAAGTCCGTTCAGGAACGCGCTGCCGCTTACGCCAAGAAAAACGCCGAAGCCGGCTTCGCGCTCGCCGCAGAAATCGCCAAAGCCAAGGACATGCAGGAAGTAATCGCTCTGCAGACGCGCTTTGCCCAAGCCCAGATGCAGACTTACGCCCAGCAGACCCAGGATCTGGGTCGCGTCATGACGGAAGCCATGCAGACGACGTTGAAGCCAAAAGTCTGATGAGTGGCCGGGTGCCCCTGCTGGATCGTTGCAGGCCCCCTGCCGCTGCCAACTGCCAGAAACACGAACCAACAACACCGAGAATGAACACGGCCTAAGTCGTGCTTGAAGTTGTTGGCCAATTCGTCATTTTCAGCAAGATACCATAATGGGACCGGGCCTGCCGCAAGGTAAAAGCTCGGTCCCCATCCCAACAAGACTGTCCCGCCCCCCGAATCTTCAGGGCGAAACGGCCAAAGTCCGCACCAAACGTCCCCCTCCTGAAATAATTGTCAGGCGGCGGCTCAAGCTATCAAACAGCTCGGCCAACGAGCGTTCGCACTCCAAGGAGGAATCACATGTCTGACGCTCTATACAAAGTGCCGGCGGAATGGGCCACGCGTGCCCATGTTAACGACGCGCAATACAAGGAAATGTACGCCAGATCGATCGCTGATCCAGAAGGCTTCTGGGGCGAACATGGCCGCCGCATCAACTGGATCAAGCCCTATACGCGGGTCAAGAACACCTCATTTGAACCCGGCAAAGTCTCCATTGAATGGTACGGCGACGGCACCACCAACGTGTCGATGAATTGCATTGATCGCCATCTGGCCACACGCCAAAACCAGATCGCGATTATCTGGGAAGGCGACGACCCAGCCGATTCCAAATCGATCACGTATCAAGAGTTGCACGACGAAGTCTGTCGGCTCGCCAACGTCCTTAAATCGCACGGCATCAAAAAAGGCGACACGGTTTCGATCTATCTGCCGATGATCCCCGAAGCGGCCTACGCCATGCTCGCCTGCGCGCGGGTAGGTGCGATCCACTCGATCATCTTCGGCGGTTTCTCGCCCGACGCGCTGGCTGGCCGCATCGACGGCTGCAAATCATCCGTTGTCATCACGGCGGACGAAGGTCTGCGCGGGGGCCGCAAGGTTCCCCTCAAGATCAACGCGGACGAAGCAGCCAAGAAAGCGCCGGGCGTCGTCAAAACGATGATCGTCGTCAAGCGGACGGGCGGCGCCGTCCACATGGAGCCGGGCCGCGACGTCTGGTACCACGAGGAAGTCGCAAAAGCCGCCACGACCTGCCTGCCGACTGAAATGAACGCCGAAGATCCGTTGTTCATCCTCTATACCTCGGGATCGACCGGCGCACCAAAAGGCGTCGTCCACACCACCGGCGGCTATCTCGTTTATGCCTCCATGACCCACCAGCTCATCTTCGACTATCACGACGGCGACATCTACTGGTGCACCGCCGACGTCGGTTGGGTCACGGGTCACAGCTATATCGTCTACGGCCCACTCGCCAACGGCGCGACCACGCTGATGTTCGAAGGCATTCCCAACTATCCAACCGACGGACGGTTCTGGGACGTTGTCGACAAACACAAGGTCAACATCTTCTACACAGCACCAACTGCAATCCGCTCGCTGATGCAGAAGGGCGAAGGCCCCGTGAAGGCCTCAAGTCGCGCTTCCCTGCGTCTGCTCGGTTCGGTCGGCGAACCGATCAACCCCGAGGTATGGACCTGGTACCACCGCGTCGTCGGCGACGGCCGTTGCCCCATCGTCGACACCTGGTGGCAGACGGAAACCGGCGGGATCCTCATCTCGCCGCTGCCGGGTGCCACAGACCTTAAGCCCGGCTCCGCGACCAAGCCGTTCTTTGGCGTCGTCCCGGAAATCGTCGACGCAAACGGTGTGACGCAGACCGGCGCTTGCGAAGGCAACCTCGTCATATCGGAAAGCTGGCCGGGTCAGCTTCGCACGGTTTACGGCGATCACGAACGCTTCGAGCAGACGTACTTCTCGACCTATCCGGGCAAGTACTTCACCGGTGACGGCTGCCGCCGCGACGAAGACGGCTATCACTGGATCACGGGCCGCGTCGATGACGTCATCAACGTGTCCGGCCACCGCATGGGCACTGCCGAAGTCGAAAGCGCGCTTGTCTCGCACGCTCATGTCTCGGAAGCAGCCGTCGTGGGCTACCCCCACGACATCAAGGGCCAAGGCATCTTTGCCTACGTCACCTTGATGCACGGGATCGAGGCGACCGATGCTGTGCGCAAAGAGCTGGTCGCACATGTCCGCAAGGAAATCGGTCCGATTGCCACCCCGGACGTGATTTTGTTTGCGCCCGGCCTGCCAAAAACCCGTTCCGGCAAAATCATGCGCCGCATCCTGCGCAAGATCGCCGAAAACGAGTTCGGGTCGCTCGGCGACACCTCGACACTTGCCGATCCAAGCGTCGTGGACGATCTCATCGCAAACCGCAAATCGACAAAGGGCTAATTCGCCGATTTCGCAACTAAATAGACGCGCTGCAGCTTTGTCTGCGGCGCGTTTTTTGTGTTCGTTGTCGCATTTGAGCGCACGCCGAAATGCAATGAATTCACAATGCGCCGGAACTGTCCGTTGACGAGGACGTTTCAAAACCTCGTCCCGCACGCTGTACTGATGGATGATTGCATGAATACCGACACCCAAGCGTCCCCGTTGAGTTTCAGCCAGGATGACGCAGTTCCCTGCACTAGCGTTTCCGATCGCAAAAACGACCTGGAATTGCCAGATGTCATTCTCGATGCGCTCAGCGAACTGTATTGGCACGAGAGATGCCCCGACCTTTAGGCCGCGCAATAGGATTTGGCTGTTTCAAATCCAGTCGGAACAATACCCATTCCGATTCGTTTCCGTAGCGTAAGCAATACGAGACAATACGGAAACAGAAAAGCAAGCTATCAATTTGCAATAACAATGCATTGTTTGATAGCCGGTACATTCAAGGAATATCTTTATGTCCACTAAAACGATTTACATCCTGGCAGCCGTTGCCACACTCCTGCCATCCATGGCATTCGCACAAGCCGCTCAATCGCCGCCGACCGACGCGCAGTCCAAGCGCCAACAGGAGAGCCCGGTCGTCAACAATTCTGTCGGCACGGCAGGAAATCCAACGCTAGGCACCACACCTGCACCGACGCAGGACGGAACGGCAAACACGACGGTAAAAACCGACGCGCCGATCACCAGCACCGCGCCAACCGGGGCCAATCCCAACGCCGTGACCGGCGGCAAAACCGCGCCGCTCGCCCCGCAGAATTAACAAAGAAAATCCAGTAGGAAGGGGTGCCCAGTCCGCGGCGCCCCTTTCGAGCGAGACGGTTTACGCCGAAAGCGCCTGATACGGGCTGCCGCTCAATGCAGAGTCGAGCAGGCGCTCGGCTCCCCGAACGCGGTCCATGATCAGCCCCGATACTTGCCGATCGACAGCCTGGACAAGCTCGGCTGCCCCGCTGACATGCCACATTTGCTCGCCGATCTTCCTGTCTGCGAGTTGACGGGCTCTAATAGCATCGCGCGCCGAAATCATCACCACCGTCTTGAAGTGCGGCGCGGCTTCGGCATTGATGCGCGCCCACAATCGCCCTTCGTCTTCCGGCGAGCCGATGGCATCCTTAAAGGTCACCGCGAGAATTCCGTTCGTCCGCAGCCGCTTCGGCAGCGATTGCCAAATGCCAAGCTCGCTGGCCTTCCAGGCCTGCGTTGCCGTCGAGCACCAGATCGCTAGATGCGATTGGCGGCAGGCATCCGTGGCGCGGTCGCATAGGCTCTCGTCGCCCGACTGCAACCCCGGTGTGTCGACGATCTCAAATGACTCCAAGCGGTCGAGCGGTAGCCCAGCGTGCAACATTACCGCATCGGCCAGCAGCTCGGGCGTCAACTGGTCCGATGAAATTTCAACGCGCTCATGATCGCTCGTTTCGATTGCGAGAGTAGACCGGTTGGAACGGAAGATGCGGATTGGCAACCGGGTATTGGCACACGCACTTGTGGGCAGCACCGCGTTCCCAAGCAGCACATTCACGAGGCTCGATTTGCCCGAGTTGAGTTCACCGAGAACGCAGACGCGCGGCGCGCGCAATAGGCGTTGGTTGAGACGCACCGCGAGGCGGCCGATAGAACCGGAGTCGGTGACAGGCGCGCGCAGCGCGCGGTGCCGGACCGATGGAAGATCACGGAGATTGGACAGATTGAGACTAGGTATGTTGGTCATGGTCCCTCACATTCCCGGTTCAGTTGAGTCATTCAAGGTATCGAGCAGAGCACTCAGTTCGCCGATGTCGGCGACAAGACTGGCGCGCTGGCCAGCGAGTTCGACTGCGCGGCGGCATTGGCGGCTTTCGAAGTCGTCCTGCCCGGCGTTTTCGCCCCGTCGTTGCCAGTCTTCGAATTCCGCGATCAGCTGTTCGTTGCGACGTCGAACCGTTGCTAAAATGCTCTCGGCAACCGCGCGGGCCTTGTCGAGCGTGTGGGCGATGGTCCAGCCGAAGTGCGATTCAGCCTCCCGGATCAGCTCGGCAATGACCGGACTGAAATCACCCTCGATGATGGTCTTGAGATTGGCCGCACGATCCACAGGGTCGGGCCGTGCTGCAAACCAAGCCTTCCACCAGGACACGCTGAGATCCATCACCACGGTTTGCCGCAAGGGTTGAACTGAGGGTCGATGAACGGCAATCGCGCGGGGCGGCAGATCGAAATCCGAACCGGCCCCCGGCATCAAGGTTTCTACAGCCTGTCGCAAGATCGGCTGAATTTCAGTTTCGATTGCCGCAAGCTCGGTCGCCAACTGACCGCACCAGCGCAAATAACAAACCTCGAGTTCCTCGCGCAGCGGCATCACATTGCACACCCACCGGTCCCGGATTTCATCCCGGCGCAGCGACCGCTCCATGGCGGCCGCTTTCGCATTGGCAAATCCCGTGACGATCGCACCCAATTCGGCGCGCAACGGCGTAACGTTCTTCGTCACGATCTCGCCGAGGTGCACTTCGATCTCGTCGAGCACGGCGTGCAAGTGGGCAGCACGCTTATCGAATTCAGCCAGAACTTTGCGCTCCTGCTGAACCTTGTCCTGGAATGCGGCCGTTTCGCTCTGGCGCGCCTGCAACAGCCCGCTCAGCGATTGCAGTTCCATGCGCAGCGCCACCTCCTTGCCGCGCGTCAATTCCAAAAGGCATGTCGTGACGTGGCTGAGCAAAGCAGCGCTGGTACTCGTCGCAATCATGTGATTGAGGGCGGCAGCGACTTTGGGAAATCCAGCTGCGACATACAGCGCGTGCGCCGCATAAGCCCTATCGTGTGGGCTGTCGCCGCCAGCCATGAGGCCTGGATGCGCCGCAATTCCGTGGGCTGCCATCAGCGCAGGCGTTAAAAATCGCGCAACTGATCGCGCGTCGAGGGCTGGGCCCTGCAGCCCGAAATTTGCCCATGCGGCACTCCCCAGCACAACGGGAATTTTGAGCGCTGGAAACTCCGACTGCAGCCGCAGCGCAACGCGAGCCTGAATGGTTGCACCGTCGTTGACAGGGTCGGCCAACTGGTCGGCGCGATTGATAAACACAAGGATGCGATCCTTGTGCAGGCCATTGATCAGCCGCAGCATGGAGATGTCAGCCGCCGTCAAAGGCTGCAGCGCCGAAATGACGAAGATGAAAATATCGGGATTTTCTAAACTACGACGCGTGATCTCATCGCGCACGAGGAACGGATCATTGGTCCCCGGAGTGTCGATCAGAGTGATCGGGAAAGCAAATGGGCCCTGCGAGAAAAACAACTCAGCCGTTCGCGTAATATCAGAGTAGCACATCCGCGACGCAACGCCTTGATCGCCCGCAGGGATGTCGTCACCGGCGCTGATGTAATCGGTCAGCAGGTCGCGCGTAATATGATCGTACGTGTGGGTCTCACCCAGCAGCGTGTCGAACGACAAACCCAGTCTACGTTCCGCGCGCGCGCGCATGAGTTCGAATTGCGCCTTCAGCAGATCCGAACGAAACCCCGGCACGAGTTGCTCGGTCAGCTGCCGCAAGCGACCGGCACCAGCGGCCAGATTGCTCCATTCGGTCGCCGAAAACATCCGGAACCGTACGGCGGGCGACGGCGGTTCGGGCGCGTTGCGGAACTGCAGCAACGTCACGACCGCAGTCCAGGGGTTGATGTCGGCCGGAAGCAGGCCGGGCCGACCGCAAAGTGCATTGATGAAGGTGCTCTTGCCGGCTTTGATTTGGCCGATCACGGCAATGCGGCAGGTCCGGCGCTCAAGCACGCCGCAGGCCTGTTCGAGCAAGGGCTGCGATAGGCTGTCGAGTCGCGGCGCGAGTTCGGTGGCCATGGCCAGCAAGCGAACCCTGATCTGCTCGAGCTTACCCCCGATGCGGTCGTCGTGAAGCGCTTTTGACGAGACAGGAACTGTCCGGGAGATGGTGGCGTCAACGGGCGCGACAGTATCAAATTTCATGCGTCCCCCACCGCTACGATGCAGGGAAACAAGTAGTCGCTGACCGAATCGCGAGTGCCCGGCGACCGCGCCGCGATCTCCGGCAACGTCCTAACACACCAAACCGACACAACCAACGCAATTGTCATTATTACCACACGCAAGAACTGTTTCTGAATAATCATTCAGAAATGAGGTCTAAATGTGGATGACTGGACGGTTTATGCTCTGCCAAGAGGCTGATAACGGGTGCAACAAGATATTGTAAAGATTGAAAGATACTGGAAACGTCAGCGTTTTCCCAGTGCGCTGAGGTAGCGCGCCACAGCTTCCATCTGCCCCTGGTTCAGGCCAGCAGCAACCGAAACCATCACCCGGTTCTGGCGGAGGCCCGTTTTGTAGAGCGTTAAAGCAGTCACGATGTCGGCTTCGCTCATGGCAACGATCCCGGGAATGCCGAGATCTCGGCCATCGCGGCGATGACACGTGAGGCATTCGAACGCTAACCGCTCCCCAGCCTGGACCGCGCGGTCCTGCCCCAAAGCTGGCTGAACGCTCATCGCCACCATCAGCAACGGCGCGACTGCCGATAGACCAACGAAGCAGGCCCAAGGCCCCAACCCGGCCCAGCGCTTGGCATGATTGAATGTTCCCATGACCCTACTCCACCCAGACTTCGACGCGGCGATTACGCTGCAGGCTTGACGCCGCTCCATCACACGCGACCGGTAGCAACGGGCCGAAACCAAACAGGCGCTCGACCGTCAGCCCCTTCTTCTGCAGAAGTTCCGACACCCCAACTGCGCGGGCCTTGGATTGCGCGACATCGGCTGTAAAGTTGCCTGTATTTTCGGAGTAGCCGACAAGTGCCACCGTGCGGCCCCCCAAAGTCCCGCCTTTGACGAAATCAGCCAGCCGGTCGAGATCGGCGACGGCGCGCCCGTCCAGCTCATTGCTTCCAGGCTCGAAGCGAAACGTCACTGTGACACGCGCAGCACCTGCGACGAAGGCTGCAACGATATCGAGAAAGCGTGAGCTGGCATCGGGGAACTTGGCCGCTTGCGTGCGATCGAATTTGATTGCGCCCCTGTTCGCGACATTGGGGGTCAAACCACCAAGCCCCCGGTCGTGCAACACGCGCTGCGCAGCCGGCGTTTGCGCAAACGCCAGAAAATCTCGCGATTGCCGCGTAGCCGTGTTGGTCGAATAAAGAAACAGGCGGCTCCACAACGGATAGGTTTCACTTTCAATGTTGAACGCAGTTGGCTCAAACGTCAGGCCGCAACCGCTGGTCAGCGCCAATGCGACTGTGTTCCCGCGATAATCGGTATGCGCAAGGCCGATGCTGGCAGGGTCCGCGCTGACAAGATCGGCGGTCTCCAGGCTCGTCCCCGTCCTTCGCGCCGAGGCCAGAATATCAAAGGGATCACCCAGATTATCTTTGGCGACATCGAGTAGCGTACTGCCCGGCATTGGAGCCAAGACTTGAATGCGCCGGTTGGGGCCACCGACTTCGTTCCAGTTTCTGATCCGGCCGGAAAAAATCCCAGCGGCCTGCGCGAACGTCAGCGCCTTCACCGGATTGCTGGGGTGGACGACCGCCACAACCGCCGATGCACCGATGATCGCTTCGTTGCCCGATGCCAATGGATCGCCAAGACCAGCCGCTGCCACGCGCTGAGCTTCGGCTTTTGTCATGCGTCGTTCGAGCATGGCGATCTGGGCGTTGCCTTTCGCCAGATCGTCAATGCCACTCAGCGTGCCCTTCAAAGATAACGACGCACTGAACGATTGTCCCGCACCGAATTGGGCTTGAAATCCCCGTTCGCTGGAACTCCCGCGTTGTGTCCAAATCGGGTTGGTCGCCCCGCCGAACTGAGCATACGTCTCCAGCAGCGGGCGCACGATCAATTCACCCAGCGTCCGCGAACCGCTGATCGTGAGGTTCTCGCCGGTCAGCGCGATGGCAACCTTGCTTTCTACAGTGGCAGCACCGACCGCCGAGTCTATAGGCGCAGCCCCCTCGTTGGCCGGTTCGATTCGCAGCACGGTTACGACGGGCACACGCCGTACGCCGCCTGTGGTTTCGATCTCGTAGATGCCGTCCTCAAACCCCGTGATCCGCCCGGCAATCTGCTCGTTCGCCGTCGTGGTCACGGTCACAAGGCCAGCGTTGGCGTCCGCGGCCTTTGCCATGGCGGGCCCATCACCTGACGCACCGCGCGTCGCACGCGCCGCAGGCGCCGGACGCGGCACCCCGCCGACGTCGATCGTTGCGACCGCACCGACGTCTACCAAAACCTCACCCGCAGGCGTCGTCACCACGTAAACGCCGTCCTCGAACCCCTTGAGTTGGCCAGCAACGACACTGCCGTCACGGCGCACGATGCGGACATCGTCGGCAAACGAAGGCAAAGCGCCTGCGATAACAGCAACGACCACACAGATGGCAGCGGCAAGGGTGCGCATGATCAGCCCGCCGTCCCAAGCATGTCGGCAGTGATACCCGCATACCAACCGTTGGCCTCTTCCACGTTGGCCCGTCGCTCAGCGGTATCGTCTCCCATTTGCGAAGCATACCGGTCTGCCGCCGAGAGCGGGTTGCTGCCGGATTTCCCAATCAGCGGGTAAGCTGCCCCCGACTTGATGCAATCATCCGGCGTCACAAACCACCATCCCGCGTCGCGCAGCCGAACCGGCCCGCCGCCGCGTCCAACCAGCGTCTGGGCCAAGTGGACGGCCAGATGCTTGGCTTGAGTGTTCGCTGCAAACGCAGATTTCGGCATGTCGCCCACGATGGCGCAGTCGCCAATCACATGAACCTCCTTGACCTTCGTCGACATCAACGTTTCGGGTTCGACCGGGCACCAACCTGCCTCCACGCACCCAGCGCGCTGCGCAATGCCGCCGGCCATCTGGGGCGCAATCAGGTTGACCACACCTCCCCTGAAGCTGATGCCGCAACGGGCGGTGACACGCCGCCCCCCCACATCGACCGAGGCAATGTCGAACGAAGCAGTCTCCGTCGAGCCGACGTATTCGAGCACATCGGCGTAATACGTTCTAAAGGCAGCCTTGAAGACGTCCTGCAGCGGAAACGTTCGGTTTGCGTCCAGCACGATGAGTTTGCAGCGCGCCTTCTGAGTTTTGACGGCATGAGCCACCATGCAGGCACGCTCGTAGGCAGCCGCCGGACAGCAAAACGGCACCGGCGGAATGGTCATCACGACGGTCCCGCCATCGGGCAAGGCGTCCAGCTGAGATTTGAGCAGTGCCATCTGATCGGCACCGCGCCATCCATGGGGCATGACCCGCGCGGCAGCGGGCGAATAACCCTCGATGGCGTCGAACCGGAAATCCACCCCGGGAGCCAAAACCAAACGATCGTAGGCAACCTTAGTGCCATCAAGCAGCGCAACCGATCGGCGCGCCGTATCGACGTCGACAGCAACGCCTTGAATGAGCGAGACGCCGCTCGCTTTGAGAGCATCGTAGCCATGGGTAATCTGGTCGATGCGGCGCAGCCCACCGAGCACATGATTGGAAAACGCGCCCGTCGTGAGTTGTCCATTGCGTTCAATGAGCGTGACGGCGATATCCGAAGAGAGGCGGCGCAGATAGCTGGCAAGCGTGGTGCCACCCGACCCTGCGCCGATGATGACAACGCGAGCGTTGGTCTGCGCCCGCGCTCCGCCGCCCGCCAGCGACAGTGTAATGACCGCAGGAACGGCCTGACGGATAAATGTGCGGCGATCAATCATTGGGTTATGCGCATCCTGAGATTGGCATGGCCTCCATCCGTGACTTGCTCCCTCGCCCTGTCTCCCGTTTCATGTGTCGCATGTGACCGGCCTGCACCTGATCCCCCTGGCTTACTCAATTGCGCACCATGATCCGCTCTGACGGGACTGCGGATGCCCCCGGCTCCGCGCAGGAGGGCAGCTGCATCGAGAAATTGCGGATGTCGCGTTGCAGAGCAAGCCCTGGAACTGAGCGCAAAATGTGGATTTGATACAGGATTTGCCGATCGCCAACGGACGTGACGGCATCACCGCATGAGGGAATGCCAGCGCTGTCTGGTTGGACAAAAGCGTTGATCAGGCCGCCCGCAGGGATGCGCGCTGGATCAACGGCATAGACGACCACCCTAGAACCGTCCCGGTTACCGAATGTTTCAATGGCACCCGCGCCGCGCGCCTTGTCGGCATTCGGCGCAAGGTTCGAGATATGTCCGGACGGACCGCCAAACCAGGCGTTCGGCTCGATCACATGAAGATCGAGTGCGCCCGCTCCGCTCGACACCAAGGCAACGCGCAGCAAGGCACCGTCGCTCGCAAGCACCGCGGTACTCTCGCATGTGGCATCTGCGCTGCCCGCCCAGCGAACGGCGGCACTTTCCCCCAGCAAAGGTGCCCTGAGCTGCAGCCGACCGGCTGGCCCGAATGTGGCGCTCAAGGCGACATCGCCAACCGCGACGGGAATGGTTTGACCAGCGCGTGTTGGATCGGTAACAGCGAGCGTCAAAACGCCTTTGCCCGCCCTCAGCGAAACGTGCCCGCATCCAGCCATCGCGATGCCCTCTGGCACCTCCGCTAAGGGCGGCGCGACGCCCGCCACGGCATCCATCCTGGCTTGAGCTGGCGCTATGGCCGCGTTGGTCGGCTCACGCTCGGCCCGCTTGACCCCAGCCCCGCCCCCCTGGACCTCAAACAAGGCCCACGCGCCCACCGCGACAAAGCCGACAATCATCGACCCGATCAACACCAATGGCACGCGAGCCGCTTGCGTCGAGCCTCCTGCAGACCGAAGCGGTCCAACGGCAACGCCGTGTTCGGTCTTGTTCTCCAGAACCCCCTGTTGCTTCGGCACTAAAGCAACCGGATCTGGCCGGACGTTTCCCAGCACAGCGTCCCGGTCAGCCGCTGGAGGCAAAGTCGGCGGAAGCGTAGGCGGCACGAGATAGGGAACAGGCATCGACGCTGCCCCCCGCGAGCGATCCCTCAGCCCCGACAGCGAAGACAAACCGTCGGCTCCCGGAGCCCTGGTATTGGTTGACTCGTGCGCGGGAGCACCCCTGCTGCCAGCATCGAGCGGCAGTGGGTTGGCGAGCGGCGATGGATTAGAATGCAGCTTGTCGAGGCGTTGCAGCAAATTCACGACGCGCGCGACGTCTTCCGACACAGTCCCATTGGCGGCATCTGGGGCGCCAATCGGTAGAGGTGCGTTCCCCCCCCCTGGGCCATCCAGCGCCGAAGGTTTAGGTGCGCGCTCGCCGTTCTTTTCGTCCGACTGGCCTGTCATAACGCTACTGATACCTTGCGCTCGTCCCGCACGCGGACGCTATTCCCACAGACTAGACCCCAATAGGCACACCTTCGTAACAAAGATCATTTAACGCCCGAGCACGCGGTCGCGCCCAAAGACGCGGCCCGAAGACAACGATCATCATTCGCGCACATTTCGCAGCTTGCAGGCCAAAGCCAAACCCCTATCGGTCACCACCTTACGTATCAATGCGGCAGGAAGCTGGCACCTTACGGCTTTCGCTCTCAATTTTGCCATGTGAATTAGGGCATTGGTTAGTCATCTGCGCTCAAGGCCGAGGTGTGAATTGACAAAATTGATCACCGTTCGTGGTGTTGCACCATATTCCACCGAGCAAGTCCTTAGACTGACGGCTGCCGCAATCCTGCTCGCAATCGGCCACGGTGTGACATTGGCCTCGTCAGCCGCGCAGCAAGCCCAGTCGCCAGCGCCAGCAGGCAGCGCCGTGGTCTTACGTCTCAAAGGCAGCGATTTCACCGTAACGGGAGCGATGACCTCGTTTGACGGCAAGACCTACGTCGTGGAAACCGCCAAATTCGGCATCGTCGACATCGACGCGACGAAGTTCGATTGCATCAGCCCGCAATGCCCGTCAGCCCCGTTTGCCGCAAAACCCGCCGAGCCACCAAAACCGGTGGCGGCCAACGCACCCGTCCCACAGCCCGTCCCACCCCCAGTACCTGTTACCAAACCGCCTCCTGAGGCCGCTGCACTATCTGCCAGCAAACCCACGCGTATTGATCGACGCATCGCCATCTCGGGTTCACCCTTCATCGCCCAACGCCTGATGCCTGAACTGATCGAGGCGTTTGCCGCCAGTACCGGCGCACACCTGACGCGGGTCCCAACGTCCGCCCAGTCGGCAAAGTTCGTACTTGTCACGGCCAACGGGACAGAGACCCTTGAAATCGAGGTCAAGGCAGACGGCAACGACCAAGGCTTCCGCGATCTCGAAAAAGGCGTCACCCAGATTGCCATGGCAACGCGCCCGATTGAGGCAGAAGAAGCAGACCGGCTCGCAGCCCTTGGCCGTGGCAACTTCCGGCTGCCATCCCACGAGCACGCTCTGGCCCTGGACGGGCTGATGGTTTTCGTCGCGCCACGCAATCCAGCGCTTGCCTTGTCGATCGAGCAACTCGCGCAAATCCTGGCTGGCGAGATCACCGATTGGTCCCAGGTCAACCTGCCATCCGGCAACATCAACGTCTACGCAACCCTTCCCCTTATCGAAGGGACTGACACATTGACCGCCCTGCTGCTTCGCCCGCGCGGGCTGCAGCTGACAGCGCGCGTCCAGCGCACGGCGACCAACGCAGAACTCGCCGAGCGCTTAGCGCGCGACCCCACGGGAATCGGCATCGGCGCCATCGCGCAACGCCCAACCACCAAAGCGTTGACCATCGGCACAAGCTGCGGCTTGATCGTGAAACCTTTGATGTTTGCCGTAAAGACCGAGGAGTATCCCCTCGCCCGCACGCTCTATCTCTATACGGCAGGCGAGCCATCCGATCCGGTAGCGCGCGCTCTGATGGCATTTGCCACCTCCCCGGCCGCCCAACCCATCATCCGTCGTCTCGATTTCGTCGACCAGGATGTTGCCACCTTGTCGTTTTCCGATGCGACCGACCGGCTGGCCTATGCCCTCAATGCAGCACCCGAAGACTTCGACCTCAAACTCGCCCGCACGATGATCTCGGAGTTGCGGTCCGCCAACCGGCTGTCTCTGACGTTCCGCTTCCAATCCAACACCGATCAACTCACCGCCAAGTCCATCACCGACATGAACCGCCTGATCGCTCATCTCGCGGCCAACGAAAATCTGACCAAACGCGCACTCCTTGTCGGGTTTGGCGACGCCAGCGGCACGTTTCCAACCAACCTACGGCTCACGGAGCGGCGAACGGCCAGTGTCTACCGCACCTTGCTGGCACTCGCGCAGGGCAAGATCGACCCAGCCAGGATTACAGCCCGGTCGTACGGCAAGCTCGCGCCGATCGCCTGCAACGATAGCATCACCCATCGCGCATTGAACCGCCGCGTTGAAGTGTGGCTTCAAAACTGAGGTCGACCTGTCACGAAAGCCTGCTAACCCAGATAACGAGAACGCTGCGATGACGCCCTTTCTATTCGTTTACGGCACGCTGCAGCCCGGTGTTCAAAGCGACCTGGGCGCACGGGAACGAGCAAGACTGACGGCGTCCGGCGTTTTCCTGGGACCCGCCCTCGCACAAGGCATCTTACTGGAACTCGGGGGATATCCTGGCATGATGCCGGGGGCGGGTTCCGTTCACGGCGGCATCTATAAGCTCGACGAACCGGAGGATGTATTCGTCTGGCTTGACAGCTACGAGGGGATCAGCGGTGCCCTCGACGACGAATACTGTCGGTGCGAAATCGAGGTCACGCTTGAAGCTGGCGCGCGGATAACGGCCTTCGCTTATGTCGTCAAAAAACCTCGAGCCGCGACTCCTGCCATCCCCTCCGGCCGCTGGGACGACAGAACCTGAGTATCCACCCGTCCCTCGGGGAAGACCAATCCGCAAGCAGTTGAGAGACGCAAACGGCCCTTCCGCGGGGGGCAGAAGGGCCGCTGAGGCGCACTAGGTAGCGAGGCGAACCTCGTTACACCGGCAGCCGTTCCGATCTGCTCTACGCGAGCTTGAAAGGCATATCTTTACCAGCAAATGCCGCATCGAGATTATCGAGAGCTTCAAAGCCCATCTGGTTGCGGGCTTCAATTGCAGCCGATCCCAGATGCGGGAACAGGAACGTGTTGGGCAGATCGTAGTAGCCATCGTTGATCGCAGGTTCACCCGCAAAAACATCCAACCCCGCATAACCGAGGCGGCCCGACTTCAGTGCAGCGATCATATCGGCGTCGTTCACAAGATCGCCCCGGGCCGTGTTCACGACAATTGCACCTTTGGGCAACTTCTCAATAACGGCACTGTTGAAGAAATACCGTGTTTCAGGCGTCGAAGGCGCGTTGATCGAGAAGAATTCAGACACCGCCAGCAGACTGTCGAGGCTGTCGTGATAGATCGCCCCCTTCTCCTTCTCAGGCGGCTGGCGATAGATGTCGTAATAGTGGATTTCCATATCGAACCCGCGCGCGCGCTGCGCCAGGGCTTGGCCGATCTTACCAAACCCGTAGATGCCGAGTTTTTTGCCGTCGAGACGCCGACCCACGAGTTGCAGTGGCGCCCAACCAGGCCAAGACCGCGTGCGGATCATGTGTTCGCCTTCCGATGCGCGCCGGGCCGAGCCCAACAGCAGCAGCATCGCAATCTCGGCTGTGGCGACGGTAACGCCGTGCGGCGCGTTACCAACCTGAATGCCGCGCGCCTTGCAGGCGGGAATGTCGATATGGTCAAAGCCGATTGAGAAGGTCGAGATAGCCTTGATGTTGTCGGGCACCCGGGCAACGACATCGGCGCGAAACTTCTCGTTCAGCGTGATCAGGAGCGCATCAACCGTCTTTGCGGTCTCCAGCACCTCGTCCATCGCCATCTGCCGGTCATCGGCATGCTGCACAACCTCATAAGTCGCACGTGCGCGGGCTTCGACTTCATCGGGTAGGCGACGCGTGATCAGCAGACGCTTTTTCATGAGGAGCAAATTCCTGGAGAGCGTTAGACTTTTGGATGAGCGAACGTATTTGCCGCAACCGGCAGTTTGTTGCAAGCCCTCTGTTGCAAGACCACTGTTGTCAGTATTGATGACCACTCCCGCGATGCGACCGACCACCGAAAACTTTTCCACTGTACGTCACGACCCGGTTGCGGCGCACGAAGTGACTGACTATGGTGCGCCACACGTCACCGTCGGCTCGATGCCCGGAAAGCGTATTGGGGTGTCGCCAAGTGGTAAGGCAGCGGATTTTGATTCCGCCATTCCGAGGTTCGAATCCTCGCACCCCAGCCATTCCTCCGCCCCAACCAGATTCAGCCAACTCGCGCCGGCCAAGAGCCAAAGCTTGTGCCCTGATCCTCGGTGACGCGGTGCCGGGCGTCGAGGAACTTGACCCCGCTCGAATGCCCAGCCATCGACGACCAGATTAGGTGGGCGCCTGTTCCAGAAGGACAGCAGCGACCTTCATCGCGGCTGACTAATTCCATCTTCTTTTTGACTACAAATCACGCCAGATAAACAAAGGATGGCAATGAAAGGGCATCCGGATAGATGCACTAAAATGTGTGCCACTTCAGTTACGTCATAGATAATTCATAAATAGACTATGATTCTGTAACGCGCCGGATATTGGGTGCTCCCAAGTATTGCTTTGGGGGCGGACTTAGTCCGGTATTGCGTTGAGAGTTTGGCCAGAAAAGAAAAAGCGGCAAGCACGCATTGAGATCATTCCGATGATCGACGTGATGATGTTTCTGCTCGTCTTTTTTGTCCTGCTCAGCATAAACGTGATTCCCGCCCTTGGCCTCAAGATCAAGCCGCCGTCGTCCGCTCGCCCCGACCAGATCGTAGAACGCCAACGCGTCACCATCGGCATCGACGCGACGGGCCAGCCTTACCTCGACGGCCAGCCCATCGCCCTCGCCGACATTCCAGAAAAGCTCGCCGCAGCAGCAGCGATTGATCCCAACAAGAAACTCGCCGTCGTCATTTCCGGTGACGAGGCAGCGGGGCTGCAGAGCCTCGTCAGCGTGCTCGACGCATTGAAACTCGCCGGTGTGGCGAGCGCGCAAATCGTAACAAGGAACAAATAAGTGAATGCGCGAGCCAACAGAAATCATCAGCAATGTCAGCGCGCTACTGGTGATTTGCGCGGTCTCGGCACTCGTGCTGTCGATGCCGGCGAGCCCGCAACCAAAGCCGGCGGCAGGCCCAGCATCGGTGGAGTTATCGTTGGAGGCAGCAGCGCCGGAAACACCGCCGGAGCCCCCCAAGGCGGAACCCGTGGTCGAACCGCCCGCGCCTGTCGTCGAGCCGACGCCGCCACCACCCGAGCCCGAAACGCCACCGCCTCAGCCCGAGACTGCGGAAGAACCGCCCAAGCCGGACGAGGAACCGCCCAAGCCCGTCGAGATGCTGATGGACGAGGATGGCGAGAAATCAAAGCTCCGGCAACCGGCACTCGTTGCCGTGTCCGAAGAGGTCAAATCGAAATTCCAGTCGTGCCTGCGCAAATACATGGTCGGGCTGACTCCGAAGGAATCAAAGAAAGCCGGTCAGCGCGGACCCGTCAGGGTCACGCTTTCCTATGATGACAATAAGCTTTTGGCGCTCGAGATCGTCCAGGGATCGGGATCGCCACTCGTCGACCAGCGGGCGCGCACCAATGCGCTCAATTCAGATTGCGGGAAAGTCGTCAAAACCGGCTCCGTGAGTATCGAAATGAATTACTAGAGTAAAGTAACGAGGGGGTTCTAGTGAATACGCGTATCCTTTTCCTGTCGCTCATGGCGACAACAGCATTTTCGACGGTTGCCTTCGCGCAATCCACACAGACGCCAGCGGTCGTACCGAATGCCGCAACGCCAGCTGTCACGCCAGCGCCGCTCGCGCCAGCCAAACCGGTCGCCGCCGCAACGCCAGCACCTGCCGCAGCCCCCAAAGCTGCTCCCGTCGCCAACGCACCAAAGCCCGCTGCTAAACCGGTTGATTTCGGTTCGGTGTCAGCACCTGAGCCGGTGAAACAGACGGTCCCCGTCGCCCAGCCCGGCCTCACCGCCTCGCCGACCGACTTCGCCGCTGCCCAAGACAAAGCCAAAGCCGCCAACGCCCCAGCGGGCGCAACGTCGGGCGCCGCCGCAACCGCTGCCACCGGCACCGGTCGTCCCACCTCGCTGGGCGGTGTCACCGGCACCGACGTCGGCGGCGGTTACATGATTAAGGAAGAGGCCAAGAAGACCCGCTCGACCGTCACCCGCGACGCAATCGACAAGCAAGCCCCGACCGCGAACCCCTACCAGCTGATCAACCTGCTGCCCGGCGTCGTGCAGTCCAGCACCGATAACACTGGCCTCAACGGCGGCAACATCCGCCTGCGCGGGTTCAACTCCGATCACATCGGCTTCACCATTGAAGGCGCGCCGGTCAACGACTCAGGCAACTACGCCCTTTATCCGCAGGAATACGTCGACGCCGAAAACATCGGCCAGATCTCGGTCGCTCAGGGTTCACCCGACCTCGACAGCCCGCACGTGGGCGCAACCGGCGGCGTGATCAACCTATATGCCATCGACCCGTCGAAGTCGGCCGGCGTCCTGGTCGACTATTCGTTCGGCTCAAACGACCTGTCGCGCAGCTTCGTGCGCATCAACACGGGCCAGGTTGGCGGCGTTCGCGCATTCCTGAGCTACTCGCGTCTGGATCAGGACCATTGGGGTGACAACCTCGGCACCGACCGCCGCAACCACATCGACTTCAAGATGGTAGCCGACATCAGCCCAGGCAACACAGTGCGCTTGTCGGCGATCTATAACGACGCCATCAACAACTTCTATCCCAACCCGACGCTGGCTCAGTTCAACACCAATTCGGGCTATCTCTTCAATCAGATCCCGCGTGACCGCAATAACTACCAGTACCGCATCAACCCGTTCAAAAACCTGATCCTCAGCGCGCCGTCGAACTTCACGATCAGCGAAAAACTCAAATTCGATACGGTCCCTTACTACTGGTACGGTTTTGGTAACGGCGGCGGTGTCGCGAACGCTCCCACTGCTTGGGGCAACCTTCGCGTCACAGTTCCCGCCGGCACCTACTACAACCCCTCCATCACCGAAACCCACCGTCCCGGCGTCATCAACAAATTCACGTTGACCGAAGGCAATCACCAGTTTGTCGCCGGTCATTGGTTCGAATACGCCAACCACAAGCAGACAGGCGGCTTCACGCCACTCAATGCCGACGGCACCATCTCCGACGTGTGGGGCGATTCGCGCAACATCAGCCCGACGGTCTGCCGCACCATTGCAAACGTCGTCGTGCCGTGCCCTGCCGGTGCCATCCAGAAGCGCGACGTTCTGACGACGACCATCACCAACATGTTCTTTGTCGGCGACACCTGGAAGTTCGCTCCCAAGTGGTCAGCTGACTTTGGCGTCAAGCACATCGTCTTGAACCGCGAAGTCGAAGACAACATGCCAGGCGCACCCAAGTACAAGAATACGCTCGACGAGACCGCCACCCTGCCAACCATCGGCGTCAAGTATAAGTGGAACGACGAAAACCAAGTCTTCGCCAGCATCGGAACGTCGTTCCGCTCGGCGCCAAACTTCAACCTCACGCCGAACTACTCAAGCTCCAGCACGACCATTCCGGCCGTCAAAATCCCCGAGCCTGAAACCGGCGTAACCTACGAAATCGGCCACCGTTACCAAGGCCCGATGTTTGCAACGTCGGTCTCCGGCTTCCTTGGCCGCTACGAAAACTTCCAGCAAAACACAAGCGGCGTCGATCCCAACACCGGCACCCGCATCGGTTCGCAGTTCAACGTTGGCGGCCTGATGAACTACGGGATCAATGCCGAAATCGGCACCGCCCCGATCAACCACTTCCGTCCATACATCTCCGCTGAACTTCTGCGCACCGAGATGCTCGACAACATCCAAACCCTGACGACCGCCAACACGGTTGATTACCTCAAGACCAAAGGCAAGACGCTGGTCGGCGCACCTGAGTATCAAGTCGGTCTCGGCCTCGACTACGACAACGGCCACCTGTTCGCCAACGTTGCCTACAAGTACATCGGTGAGCAGTACTCGACCTTCTTGAACGACGAGAAGATCGACGCCTTCGGTCGCCTCGACATGTCGGTCGGTTATCGCTTCAAGGACATCGCCCAGCTGAAGCAGCCTGAAATCAAGCTGAGCCTGTTCAACGTCCTGAACTCGCGCGACCTCACCGGCGTCAGCGGCTTCCAGAACAACGCCAAGGCAACCACGGGCGTGAACGGCGGCACCATCGGCGCCTCGGGTACGCCAAGCTATTACCTCGGGCAAGACTTCTCGTTCATGGTCACCCTGCGCGCCGGCCTCTAAGCCGGTCCGCCGAGAAGACCTGATGCAACATCGCCGACTGCGCGGACCATGTCCACGCAGTCGGCATCACAAGTTGAGGGCCCTCGCTGCGGCCTCTGTCTATGCAAGAGGGACACAATGCATCTCGAAATCGATACCGCCTACTTCCACCACGTCTGCATTCTGGCCCTCTACGCATCAATGGTTCTGCTGGCCTTCGTGATCGTCGAACGGTTCATCTATTACGTGCTGCTCGGCATGCGCGCCAACCGCCTCGGAAACGTCTTCCATAATCCCACCAAGCCCGGCAGCGACATCGTCTGGACGCGGCGCGATTTGATCACCCGCAGCATCGGCGACTACCTCACAGCTCTCCAGTCCCCCGGCATCAGCCGCGCCCGCCTGGAAGACCTTTCAGCAGCGCTCTTCATTACCGTCAACGGCAAAGTCGGCTCCCGCCTGTGGATGCTCGACACCATCGTGACCGCAGCTCCGCTCGTCGGCCTGCTCGGCACCATCCTCGGCATTATGGATACCTTCAACGCGCTATCGGCTGGCGGCATCTCCGACCCGGCAGCCGTCAGCCGTGGGATCGGTGCAGCCTTGCTGGCCACGGCTATCGGCATCGGCACGGCCTTGTTCGGCCTGCTCGGACATAACATGCTGCACCGTATGGCTGATCACGTGACTGAAGAATTCAAACGCCTGTTGCTGCTGGCCGAAAGCTATGCGGTCTCCCGCGAACCGTCGTCGGCGAACCGGGTTACAAACATCGGTACCGCCATTCGGGGCGAGGCAGCCGAATAGGCTCTCAAGGATGGCGCGAGACAGCCAATGACCAACGCTATTACCAGACGGACTGTCCTGAGCACATTCGGATCGCTCGCGGGCGTGGCAGCAGGCCTCGGCACCGGTCAAGCCGCCCCAGGCGAGACGCGGGTGCGGTTGCGCCTCCTGGAAACGTCCGACCTGCATATGTTCGTGCTCGATTGGGACTACTATCAAGCCCGCATCGACCCAGCAGTCGGTTTGGCCAAAGTCGCGTCCCTGATCGCCACCGCGCGCGCTGAAAGCCCCAATACGCTGCTGTTCGACAATGGCGACTTCCTGCAAGGTACCCCGCTCGCCGACTATGTCGCCCAGCAAAGTCCTCCGACGCCTGCAGCACCCCATCCGCTCATGACGATCATGAACGGACTGCGCTACGACGCCGCCACACTCGGCAATCACGAATTCAACTTCGGGCTCCCCTTCCTTGAAGCCACCATGGCCGGATCGTTGTTCCCGCTCGTCTGCGCGAACGTCACGCGCACCGGAGGCGCGCCGTTCCTGCCTGCAACCGTCGTCCTCGACCGTCACGTCAAAGACGACGCGGGCCAAACCCATCGCATCAAAATCGGCGTGATCGGCTTCGTACCACCCCAGATCATGGGATGGGACAAGGCGCATCTTACGGGAAATCTCCAAGCCGCCGACATCGTCCTGACAGCAAGACAGGCGATCCCCGCTCTGCGCGCCAGATGCGATGTGCTCGTCGTACTTTGCCACTCCGGCATTCAGGGCGGCCCCTGGGTCGAGGGCGCTGAGCACTGCGCCCTCCATCTGGCCGCGATCCCTGGCATCGACGTCATCATGACCGGCCATTCCCATAAAGTATTCCCCGGTCCCGACTATGCCAACATCGAAGGCGTGGACGCAGCGGCTGGCCGCCTGCACGGCGTTCCAGCTGTCATGCCGGGCTTCTGGGGCAGCCACCTCGGCATCGTCGATCTCGACTTGAAGCGCAGCGGCGAGCGCTGGACCGTCGAGGCAGCCAAGGTCGACGTCCGCCCCATTGCCCAGCGCAAGGACGGCAAACTCGAAGCTCTCGCGACGCGTGACCCAACCATCGCCGCCTTGATCGCTCCAGCGCACGCGGCAACGCTCGCCTGGGTGGAACAACCCGCAGGCACGCTGGCCGGTCCAGTCCACAGCTACTTCGTGTGGGCAGGATATGATCCAGCAACCGCCCTCGTGCACCAAGCCCAACTCTGGTACGCAAAGCCCCTTCTGGCGGGCACCGAACACGCGGACCTGCCGCTGCTGTCGGCGGCGGCTCCCTTTCGCGCAGGATATACGCCGGAAAGTTTCATCGACATTCCCGGCGGACAGGTCACGCTGCGCGCGGTCTCAGACCTCTACTACTTCTCTAACAACACCGTCACCGTGATGAAGGTCACGGGCGCACAAATTATCGAGTGGCTGGAATCTGCCGTCCGGATCTTTGCCACCGTCGATCCCGCAACAACGGATCCCCAACCGCTCATAGAAAAGCGCGTGCCGTCCTACACCTTCGACACGATCGCGGGGCTTACCTACGCAATCGACGTGACAAAGCCCCCGCGCTACGACAACAAAGGCACCCTCAACCCCCAGGGGCACCGCATCATCGACTTGCGCTTCGAGGGAAAACCCCTCGCCCTCGACCGCGAGTTCCTCGTCGTCGCCAACAGCTATCGCGCCGACGGCGGCGGCAACGTTCCAGCCTTGCAGGGCGCGAAAGTCGTCCTTCGCGCACCCGACACCAACCGCGACGCCGTTCTGCGATACGTCAAAGCAAACTCACCCGTCGCTGTTCCCGCAGCCGTGCCCTGGACGTTCGCTCCGATCGGCAAAGCCCGGTCCGTCTATTTCGACACCAGCAAAAAGGGACCGCTCAAACTCGCAGACAAGCCCGGGCTCGGGCACCTGGGTGACGGCGAGCCCGGCTATGCCCGCATTGGACTGACACTGGAGTAGGCGATCAGGCCTCGCTGTATCGCGTCGCTAATTGCCCCGCTTCGGCTTTGATTTACCAGAAATTCTGCCGTTGAGGATGTCATCGCCCGACAACTTTGGAGCAGCAGAAAACGACGGCGACAGTGTCGCAAACGGAAAAGCGGTCTCAAGTGAGGTCGATTGTTTGTTGGGAAGGTCGGGCCAAGATGCGGCGGCCTTGACCTTCTTATCCAGCCCAACCGTCATAACCTTGCCGGGTTCTTTCAGCACGCGGCAGCGCCCTTTACCCGAACACATCTTCACCGATCCTTCAATGAGCAGCACCCACGTCGCACCGTTCGGGCGGATGCAGATATCAAACACCGTACCGCGCACCGACAGCGATGCCGTCGGGGTCTTGATGTCGTAAGCCGATTTGCTGGCAAGCCCGGTCACGAACCGGAACGTACCCCGCACCAGATTGATGGCAATCGAGCCGCTGGACTTGCCCGGATCGTAGACAAACTTATCGAGCACCATGCGTGAGCCGGGTCCGAGCGCCAGCTTGGTCTCGTCCTTGAATTTGAGTTCGCCTTGGCTGTTCAAGCCGGTTTCGATCACCTCGTCTTGATTAACGGGATCGTCCTTTTGCAGACGCCGCCGCAAATCGCTCCCAACAGCGGCACCAGCCGTTACTTCATTCTTGACCGCCAACGTGGCCCCGATCGGCTCAGCGCGCGCGCCAGCCATCGACGCACCCAGTACAAGAAAAACTAAACCTAAGTGTCCCCAACCCATATCAGTGCCCTTTGCTCGAACGCGTCATCCGATGTTTAGCGCTGCCGGCCCGTCGGTTCAAACGCCACTGAACACCAAAACGGCCGACGACAGACGGTGGCTGAGCGCCTTGCGCGTCGACAAAGGGATCTTAGCGATGACAGCCTTCAGGCGAGGCCGAACAAAGCCGAGGTATCCCCGCGCAAACACCAACCCCAGAACGGTCATGGGTACGGCAAAGTCGTCCACTCGCACAGCCCCGTCCGCCCATTCCTTTTTATACCCGTCGCCAGGGGCCATGAGGTCGTAAGTAGCGACACCTTGCGAAAGGCTCTGCTCGATCATGTGTTCCAACAGCAAGATGCCCGCAGCAGCCTTATCGAAGGTGAGGTCGTAGGCCATGATATGAATGGCTATGCGCTCGCCGCAGGCAAAACCGATCTCCACCGCCGCGATGGCCTCGCCAGCCTTCAGCACGGCAACGCGAATATGTGTCGTGCGCTGCGCATCGCCAGCAGCAGCGATGAAAAAAGCCAGCGTACGCGGATCGGCAAATGCTGGCGAGACCAAACCCTTTTGTTGAAGCCAAATCCGCTTAAGGGCGACCGCATGCGCAGCCATGCGGGCAGCCTCAGGCCCTTCGCTGAGCGTCTCAAACCCGCACACCCCGTGTTCCTCAAGCCGCCGCGCAAGACGGCGGCGATTCTTGCGGGCTTTCGTGGGATAGCGCTCGGCGTACTGGGCAAACGTTGGCGCACTCGCAAGATCGAGGTAAGGCGCTTCAAGCTGTTGCGTCGAGATGGCATCGAGGTCGGCCAAGAGCGGCGCCACCGCTGCGTCGGCCCGTACTTTATTGAGACGTGCAACGTCTGGCTTCAGCGTATTGACAATAAAGCCCAACGCATCGCGGAGCAGCGCCCCCTGAAACGGGCCGTCCTCAATCAGCACGTCGCCATACTGCGTGACCGGTTCCCCCATCCAAGCCAGCACGCGCAATCCAGCACATCGCTCTTGCACGAGCGGCCAAACCATTACCAACCGGCCGTCCCGGCGGCCGGTCACAACCGCTAGGCGCACCCGATGACCATCCCCATCCAGAAAATGATTGGCCCAATGCCAATTCCAGTTGAAAGCCTGAAACAGTTGGGCCGAACGCCCGGCACGCACAAACAAATCATTCCAGTCGGCTTCAAGCGCATCGAACGCCTCGCGCGTCGAAACCACAGCTAACTCCAGGCCCGAGACGCTCATGCGTCCATGGGCTGGCACCTGATCCAAGCCCGCAGAATGACCCAAAATGGAGCTGTCGTGAGCGATGCGCCAGAACGATTGTCTCAAAGTGGTCATTCCGTTCCTCAGCCCCTCGCGGTCTGCGCGAAGGAAAGCACGAAACGGTCCACAGATGCCTTAACCCGATTGATCTAAATGTATGCAATTTCAATCAATGCGAGACCGACCAGACAGGTGGTCACCAACCAGAGCATCATCCGGCCCCGCACCGTTTCAGGGCCTTGCTTCAAAAACAGCATAGAACCGAGCGTCAGTCCGGTCGCCAGGTTGATGACCATCGAACCCGCAAGGCTCAACCCGTGACCCAGGCGAACGGACGCGTCCATGTAGGTGGCAGCAGCGATACCTATCAAAACGCCGCCGAGCAATCGCGGCCAGAAGGCCGTGGGCGGGCGCGGAAGTCCCAACACTTTTATCGCCGTCAGCGGCACTAAAACGAGGATCAGCCCCACTGCGAGCTTCGACACAAGCTCGATCCACAAAAGCTGAATCACGCGAACTGTTTCCTTAGCGTCGGTCTCGGGAGCAACATAGGTACGCCGCCAGGAACGCCTCTCAGTCAGGGGCCAGGGGACAAGTCCCCTGGCCTTCTCTTAACGTCGCTGCATCAGACCACAACGGCGGCTCAAAGCCTGCTAGCGGCCTAAAACGTATTGGCAAGAGATGGCGACTTGAACGACGATGTGTCGGCATTGGGGTCTAACAGTCCGCCCGATCCGGCGAATATGCCACCATCGTCGGCCTCATTGGGGTCGACAAACGCTTTGCCCGGCGCGAAATCGCCCGCGAGATGGCGGCCCAGTTCGTCCTTGATGTGCTTGGTACGCGCTGGCGAACAATAGGCCTCGTCAGCCGTCGTCGCTCTGATCGTGCCATTAAACGACCCACCATAAACCTTATCGAGCTTGGCGAGTTCCGCCACATCGGCGCCCGGTTGCCCGCCCTCGGACGCCATAAATGTCCCCTTCAGCCGGGCCGCATCAAAGTGGAACCCGCAGCGCTGCGCCTTGGCTGCCGTCCGGCTGACTTGCAGCGTGCGCATCATGGGGTCGTTGCGCGCCTCGGGGGCCACTTTCACGGCAGCGGCCTGAGCATCCGGCTTGGACCCAAACAGCGATCCTGTCGTCAGACTCGGCAGCGGCGAGTTCGCACATCCCCCTATTCCGAGGCACAAAAGCAGCGCTGCACCCGGCATGCGGGCAGCTACAATCGTCCGGAATGTGCTGTAGGTCATCTGATCACCGCTCTGATTCTGTGCAGTCGACTGTGCCGAGCGCTCAACAGCGGGTCAATCACCAAAAAAGCGTCGCTCATCACGATTCTTGACGACGCTTAACAGCGTTACCCCCCTCGACAAATCGGCAAGCTGTCAAAATCGCGACAGCCGACAGATCACCTCATCAACTCCCGCATGGCGGAATCAAGGCCTTCCAGCGTCATCGGATACATACGGCCGCCCATCAGTTCCCGGACCATGCGCACGGAATGGGTCCATTCCCAATGCTCGGGCGGCGATGGGTTCAGCCAGACGCAATGTGGGTAGATGTCCGTCACGCGCTTCAGCCAAAGCGCTCCCGGTTCTTCGTTCATGTGCTCGACGCTGCCACCTGCCATCGAGATCTCATAAGGGCTCATAGTCGCGTCCCCGACGAACATGACCTTATAGTCCGGCCCATAGGTGTGCAGTACGTCGAAGGTCGGCGTCCGGGCGGTCCAGCGCCGCGCGTTGTCGGTCCACACGAACTCGTAAAGGCAGTTGTGGAAGTAGTATTGTTCGAGGTGCTTGAACTCGGCACGCGACGCCGCAAACAGCTCCTGCGCGATGCGCACATGGTCGTCCATCGACCCGCCGATGTCGAAAAACATCAAAACCTTGACCATGTTGCGCCGCTCGGGCCGCATCTGGATGTCGAGATATCCTTTGTGGGCCGTACCACGGATCGTTTCGTCAAGATCGAGTTCTTCAGCCGCCCCCTTGCGGGCGAACTGGCGCAACCGGCGCAACGCAACCTTGATATTGCGCGTGCCGATCTCCTGCGTTTCGTCGAGGTCTTTGAATTCGCGCTTGTCCCAAACCTTCACGGCGCGGCGATGACGACTTTCCTTCTGGCCGATCCGTATGCCAGCGGGATTGTACCCATAGGCTCCAAACGGCGAAGTCCCCCCGGTACCGATCCACTTGTTCCCGCCCTGATGACGGCCCTTCTGCTCATCCAGCCGCTTTTGCAACTCTTCCATGATCTTCGACCAGTCGCCCAGCGCCTCGATCTTGGCTTTGTCTTCGTGCGATAGGTAAAGCTGGGAGACAGCGCGTAACCACTCCTCGGGGATGTCGACAACTTTGTCCTCGCCGCCGACCTGTTCCAGGCCACGAAAGACATGAGAAAAAACCCGATCGAAACGGTCGAGGTGGCGCTCGTCCTTCACCAGCGTTGCCCGCGAAAGGTAGTAGAACGTCTCGACATCACGCTCGGCGAGGTCGGCCTGCAGGGCCTCCATCAACACGAGGTATTCTTTCAACGTGACCGGCACTTTGGCCGCCCGCAACTCGTGAAAAAATGTGTTCAGCATTCTTGGTCCAGCGTCCGCGTTAGCACCTTTGAGACACCAGTGTAGCAGACCAGTTGGCAATGTGCGCCGCCCTCGCGCGAGGTCAACGGCTCCCTATCGCAAGCGGGAACGCGGCCAAATCACGCCATCCGCCCCCATTTTCGAATGCGTGCTGGACAGACCCCGATCGCACTGTTATGCACGCAGCTTCCGGGGCCCAAGTGGCCCCGTTGCCGGTCTTAGGCAGCCGGTATCTTCGGATGGGTGCGTAGCTCAGTTGGTAGAGCAGCTGACTCTTAATCAGCTTGTCGTAGGTTCGATCCCTACCGCACCCACCATTACCTTTTGCGGCTCCTCAGACAAATTCGGCGAATACCAAAGTTCAAAGTCGAGACGCTTCCGCCATTGAAACCATCGCGCGAACACGGCCATCGCGTCTTACCGCACCGTTGTCGACAGGCGGGTATGAACCGCAAACCGGTTGATGTACTCGGCCACGTGGTCGGGATCGAAAACACGTCCATCGAAAAAGCCATCCGGCTCGAGCAGGAGCCGCCCTGTTGCAGTCCCGACCGGCGTTTGGCTCTGGAGAGCGCCTTCCAGCTTGGCGTTCGCTGCCGGCATGGGAACCCCAAGTGGGCTCAACGCCGTCCGATAGATGTCGGGATGGTAGGTGCGCCGGGCGACCATCATCGCATCGTCGGACGCTGGCGTTTGGCCCCAGCGCACCATTTGCGAATAAAACCAAAGCGCGTGGCTCACCCAAGGAAATGTAACGGCCCCCGAGCTGAAAACAAAGCCGTCGTCGGGAACGCCCCGGTCGGATGAAACGCCCGTTCCCCGTTGCAACACCGGACCCAGCAGGTCCACGGAAAGACCGACATAATGGGGCTGTGCCAGCATAGATGCCAGCTGCGGCCGGTTCGCTGGCTTGTCGCACCAGACAGCTGCCCGATAAAGAGCACGGATCAGGGCAGCAAGGCTGTCGGGCTCACGCTCCGCCCAGTCTCGCCGGACGCCCAGGACTTTTTCAGGCCCCGACCGCCAGATGTTGGCTTTACGCGTCAGGATCATTCCAGCGCCACGCCCAACCGCCAGCGTGCCCCAAGGTTCGCCGGCACAAAACCCGTCGATCTGCCCCGACGCTAAAGCGTCGGGCATCAGTGGCGGCGGCAATACGACGATATCAATATCGCGATAGGGGGCAAGGCCTGATGCCGCCATCCAATAAGCCATCTCGTAGAAATGAGATGAGAACTGATGCACGACGGCAAAGACAAGGCGTTGGCGGCCAGTCCGGGCGCGGGCCCGCGCCCGCGCGGCTTGCGCCAAGCTGTTGGCCGCTGACGCCGGATCATTGGCCTTGATAGCCCCGATATCCGACAAGGTGCGCGCAAGATCGAGCGAGATTGCCACGGCATTGCTGCCAAGCCCAAGCTCCATCGGCACGATGACGTCGGTGTTAACCGGTCCCAGCCCAAGATTGATCGCGATCGGCAGCGGTGCCAGCATGTGGGCGACATCGAAATGCCCAACGGCGAACTTGTCGCGAATGTTGGCCCAGGATGCTTCGCGCACCAAGCGCAGATCGAGCCCTTCGCGAGCGGCAAAATCCATCTCGCGCGCCACAACCAGCATGGCAGAATCGACGAGCGGAACAAACCCGGCGCTGATGACCCGGCCTTCGGTTGCCTTCATTTGGGCTCCTCGTCGTTAAGAATGCTGAACGACAGCACGAGACTTTCGGCAACCTGTGCAATGCGGCGGTTCTGGTTCATCGCGGTTTTGCGAAGCAACTGATAGGCTTGGTTTTCGTCCAAACCCTTCGACTTCATTAAAATCCCTTTGGCGCGATCAATCGTCTTTCGCTCAGCCAGCTCGCTCTTGGCGCTTTCGAGTTCCCGCTTCAACCGGTCGACCGCATTGAACCGACTGACGGCCATATCGAGAATGGGCTTCACCCGCTCCTTTCTCAAACCATCGACAATGTAAGCCGAAACGCCTGCATCAATGGCGGCCTCGGTCAAAGCTGTGTCGGTCGTGTCAACAAACATGGCGATAGGCCGCCGGATCGCGCGCGTCACCTGAAACGCATGTTCCAGCATGTCGCGATCGGGATTTTCCAAATCGAGAATAATCACGTCGGGGTCCGCATCGACCACCCGGCGCATGAGCAGCGACAGATCGTCAACGATCATCACATCGACACCATCGACGTGCCGCAGACCCTCCTCAATGATCGCGGCTCGCACATGATTGCGATCGACGACCAGAACGCGGAGCGGTTTGGAATTCATCGTGACCCTATGCCAAACGGGCTCAGCGGCGCACGTCGCAGGGACGCCGCCGCATCACTCTGCCCGAGGCGTAAGGCCTTGCCAAGCCGAACCCATTGCTTCACGAAATGGGTTCAGAGCTTTTCCATAAACGGCGTGGGATCGACAGGCTTACTGCCCTGACGCAATTCGAAATGAACCTGCGGCTGGTCGACCTGCCCGGTCTTCCCGGCCTTGGCCAGTACCTGACCGCGCTTGACCTTGTCTCCGCGCTTGGCGAGCAATTCTTCGTTGTGAGCGTAAGCGGTGATCCACCCGTTATCGTGGCGCACAAGGATCAGGTTGCCATAGCCCTTGAGCTCGCTTCCAGCGTAGGCAACCACGCCACTTTCGGCGGCATGAACGTCCGTGCCAAGCGGCACCGACAGATTGACACCGTCGTTGTGCGTCCCGTCGGGCCGCGGACCAAACTGGCCAATGATCTTACCTTTGGCCGGCCAGCGGAGCTTGCCGATAGCAGCCCCCGCCGCACTACCGCCCGACGCTGCCTGTGCACTTTTATCGGCGGGCGGCGTCACGCCAGCCGCTTCACCGGGCGGCGTGTCAGCCTTGGCCATATCGATGGCGGCCACTTTCCGGGCGTTGATGACGACGGGCTGGGCCGTGGGCGGCACGGTGCGAGCGGCTTCCGCTTGCGCAATAGCTTGAGGCACCTTCGCCGTGTCCGCAACACCAGCGGCCACCGAAGCGGGCGCTGTTGTATCGGGCACCTGCGCAAGGGGAGAGGACGAAGGCACCTTTAAGAGCGTACCGGGGCGAACCTTGCGAACGTCGGCGATGCCGTTGACCTGCTGCAACTCGGTCATCGGCACCTTGAGCTGCAAGGCGAGCGCATAGAGGCTGTCGCCCTTCTTCACGGTGTACGCGCCGTCATACTTGGCAACAACGGCTGCCGACGGCGGCGTCAACGGCTGAGCCACCGGGGACCCCGACGACGGCGCAACCGCCACCTGGCCAGTCCGCGTCAACGGTCTCTTATTCGCGTTTTTACCAACCGGCAGATATAACGTCTGCCCCGGCTTGAGGTTCGGCGACGACAAGCCGTTCACCGACATCAACTCGGCAACGGAAGCATGATAGCGCTTCGACAAACCAAACAGCGTATCACCCGCCTTCACCTGGATCGCCTCCCCTTTGTCGGAAGCAGGCAGCGCAGACACCGGTTCTGTCACGGCAGGCGGCACCCCAGCAGGCTTGGTGGCTTTTCCAGCCGACGACGGCGATGAGGCAACGTTACCAGCAGCGGGAGCCGGCTCGGGCAACGCTGCCATCTTGACGCCGCTGCCGGAAAGAGGCGCTGGCGCCGTATAGCTCTCGTTGGACGACGGTTGCAGCGAACCCATGCCCGCGCTTGATCGCGACATGGATGCCGAAGGCCGGTTCATCGGCGACGAAGATTCTGTAAGCGAGAAGCTTGCGGGGCTATCGAGCCGGATAACGTCGGCGCTACAGCCCGCGAGCGCCAAACCCGTCAGAACGGGCAAAAGCGGAAAGCGCACCAATCGGACGATCCGCCCGCAGCTTGCGCCGAAAACATCAAAATTCATATGCCGCATGACGCACCTCTACTCCCACGCTTATTAACCCTCGATGGGTTAACGGGCCGTTAAAAGCCCGTGAGATGTGTTGCCCTGGTGGTCCAGCTTTCACTGACAAAAAACGGAAGCGCTCAGTTTGAAAACTGAACCCAAATCCGCAACGCGCCAGCCGCCAGACCTTTTGTCTTTGTTGTGTGCGTCAGGCGTAAGTATTGATTGTGATCACCTGACGGCGGAAAAATGCTCGGACCACGGCATTGTGGGCAAACCCGCCCGGCGGTTAATTTTAAGCGCCCCGCAGCACAGCGAGAACGACCCCTGCTGCCGCCTCGCTGGCGGTACCGGACGGCAAAGCCAACTCGCGCGGCACCCGAGCGAGTTGGTCCAACTGGGCCTGCCGCTCGGGGCTGTCGCGCATCATCTGGTCGAGGCTCGCCGCAAGCTTTTCCGGCGTGCAGTTTTCCTGCAGGAACTCGGGCACGTGACGTTCATTCGTAATCAGGTTTGGCAGAACGCACGTCTTAGCCTTGATCAAATGGCGGAACGTCGAGATCACCGCATCGACTTTGTAGGCAACAACCATCGGCGTGCGGGTCATAGCCAGTTCGAGCGTGACCGTACCAGATGCACACAATGCGGCCCGCGCAACCTTGAACGCTGCAAACTTCAGCGTCTCGTCATCCCCTTCGATGATGATCGGCGTGCCAGCTTGCTTTGGCCAAGCGGCAATCTTTTGTTCAATCAACGGGCGCACGTTCGGCATGGCAGGAACGACCACCTGCAAGTCTGGACGGCGCTGCATCAGCAATCCCACGGCCTCACCGAAGTCGACCATCAGCCGCTCGACCTCGCTGCGTCGACTGCCGGGAAGCACAACCAAAATTGGCGCAGCCGGGTCGAGATCGTAGCGTGTCAGCAGCGGCTGCGGGTCAAGACCATCGAGCCAGGGCAGGCGCTCCAGCAGCGGATGACCGACATAAGTGCAAGGCGGGCCGCCGAGGTCCTTGTGAGCCGCTGGCTCAAACGGCAGCAACGCAAGCAGATGATCCACATAGGGCGCCATTTTCCGCGCGCGACCGGGACGCCAAGCCCACACGGTCGGTGACACATAGTTGATGATCGCGATCCCCGGCCGACGTTTGCGGATTCGCTTGGCGATCGGGTGCGTGAATTCGGGTGCATCAATAATGACAACCAGATCAGGCTGAGCAGCAATAGCCGCATCCACGGTCTGATAGACCCGCGAGACGAGCATCGGCAGTCGCTTCAGGATCGCAACGACCCCCATCACCGCGATATCGGCCAGAGGGAATTGCGAAATGAGCCCTTGGCGCTCCATGAGTTCGCCCCCGACGCCCAGGTAACGAACCCGCCCTGGCAGTTGCGCGTTCAGCTCTGCCATCAGTTTTGCCCCCAGCGCATCGCCCGAGTGTTCGCCCGCCACGATGAAAATCGTATAAGCCCGCGCGTTCGCGCGAACGATGTGGGGCGCAACGGGTTCGGACTTCTGGGTATCGCTCATGACAAGCTCTCGTTGGCGGGCAGGGCTGCTTTGGTCAAGCGCAGAAGGAACAAGCCTGCATCCTTTGCCGCTTGCACGGCGTCGTCTGCAACCCGCTGTTGACCCATGAGCACAATGCCCGACAGGCAGACGTCGGCAGCAGTTTGGATCGTGCCCATATCGAGCAAGACGTCTTCGGCCAAGACGGCAACCCCGACCCTGCGGCGCAGGCGACCGATCCCCCACTGTTGCACGCGTTTAGACCGCCGCACGAGATCGGCAATCTCGCCCCGTGTCTCCAGCCCAAGAATATGGCCGCGGCTGACCACGCAAGCGCCTCCCCTGGTCAAGGCGGCGATGCTCGACAAGGCAGCAGCCCCTAGCCGGATGTCGGCCAGCGCGGCCTTGCCGGGGGAGCCCCCAACCAGCAGGTCCACGTTCGCATTCACCCAGCGCATGTCGCCGCGCGGTCTGGCCACCCCATCCCCGTCAGTGAAGCCATAAACAAAAACGGATGCAGCTTCGGCGGCCTCGATAAGTTGCAGCCGTTGAGCAGCGAGCGACTGCCCCGCCAAAACCGCAATGCCAGATAAACCGGCCTGCGCGACCCGGGTCACGGTTGCTGGACCGATGGCTGGCAGATCGACCCGCATCTCCTGGCCAGGCTTTGGCCGTTTGACGAGGACGCCGCAGGCGTTGCTGAGGGCTGAACGGCCCCTGAATTGAGCAACCCGCGCAAGCATCCGGTCCGTCCCCTCTGCTGCTTCGATGGCCTGGATTTCGCCGCCCGAAACAATCACCGCTTGGCCGATATCGTAAGCACCCAGCGCCTTGACGACGCTCGACCCGAGAAAAATATCGGCAATGTCGGCAGCCGTCGGGCTCGCCTCCGTCAGACTACCTGATCCAACCGCCAGCGAGGGAACAAGGTCCACAGGGCTGACCACGTTGAAACCCTTGGCCTCGAAAAATCGAACGACGACACGCAGCACGCCATCGTCGCCGCCAGAAAACACCAAACGCACCACCTCGGGCAAGTTGAGAAACAGCCCAAGGTCCGGGCGTAGCGTCCCCAGATCTGGACGCGAAACGCCGCCGACAATAACGAGATCGCGGCACCCTGCCGCGCGAAACGCATGCAGAATGCCACCGATCTGACCCAAGCCGATTCGGACGGTGGGAAAGGCGTCGAGTTCCAGGCTGGCCGCGCTGTCGATCGCCACAACCTGAACGCGTCCGCCGCGTTCGACGACTGCGCGCGCGATCTCCACCGGCAAGCTGCCGTTGCCGGCCAGGATGCCGATCGGGGAATGAACGGGGGCTGTCACGGTTCAGGTCACGGCTTTCCAAACGGCAGCGGCTACGTGTGATCCTTTACACCGCAGCCCAACATCTGGGGACAGGAATTCACCGCCAGACCTGCGGCACGAAGCCAGCCGCCAGAACTGCGGCCAGCCCCAACCCGCCGACTGCGCTACCCGCCGAAGAGGGCCTTAAGCGTTCGCGCCCTGAACCGGTGAACACAGCGCCTTTTTGCTTGGAGCCCGAATGAACGCGACGATCTCTTGGACGATCGCGTGGTCTTTGAACTGCTGGGCCACGTCGTCGGTGCGTTCCTGCAGAGTACCCTCGTTTGCAAACAGCGCGCGATAAGCCCGGCGCATATCGTGTACGTCCGAGTTGGAAAAACCACGGCGCTTGAGGCCAACGATGTTGAGCCCCGACAAATAAGCCCGGTTCCCGAGCGCCATACCATACGGGATCAGATCGTTATCGAGCCCCGACATCCCACCGACAAACGCATGGGCACCGATCCGCGCGAACTGGATCACGGCCGCACCGCCCCCCAGGATAACGAAGTCTCCAACCGTGCAATGGCCGGCCAACAACGCGTTGTTGGAAAAAATGACGTTGTTGCCGATGTGACAGTCGTGTCCGACATGCGAATTGGCAAGGAACACGCAACGGTCGCCGATCGACGTCGACATGCCGCCACCTTCGGTCCCCGGATTGATGGTCACACCTTCCCGGAACGTGCAATCGGACCCGATACTCAACGTCGACGGCTCGCCATGATATTTCAAATCCTGCGGCTGGTGGCCGATCGAGGCAAACGGGAACACTTTCCCGTGCGCGCCAATGGTCGTTCGGCCAGCAATGACCGCATGGCTGACGAGTTCCACCCCGTCGCCCAAGTCAACATCGTCGCCCACCATGCAGAAGGGCCCGACTTTCACACCTGCGCCGAGCTTCGCCTTTGGAGAGACGATCGACGACGGGTGGATGGAATTTTCAGCCATGCTTGCTCGCAAATGCGCGCGCGTCAGCCGTATCGGCCAACATTGCGCTGACTTCAGCTTCGGTCACGACGTGACCATTCACCTTTGCTTCGCCGAAGAACCGCCAAACCCGACCGCGGTTACGGATCTTCCTCACGTGATAATGCAATTGATCGCCCGGCACCACAGGTTTGCGGAACTTCGCGTTGTCGATCCCCATAAAGTAGACCAACTCGGCCTTATAGTCTTCGCCTAGGCTATGGACGCATAGCGCGCCCGCTGTCTGAGCTAGCCCTTCGATGATCAACACGCCGGGCATCACGGGAAACTGCGGAAAGTGTCCCTGGAAGAATGGCTCGTTCATGGTCACGTTCTTGACGCCGACGCAGCTCTCGTCGCCCAGCATGTCATAAATGCGGTCGACCAGCAGGAAGGGGTAGCGATGGGGCAACAGCTTCATCACGCGACCGATGTCCGCCGTGCCAAGTGCCCGGGTAGCCGGTGGAGGGGTGTGCTCGTTCATTTGCCTGTTCGCTCCGCGTCGAAATTCGACATTCACTCAATCCTCGTTGCCGCCGCCCGGACCGCCCGATCCATCGCCACCCGATGCGCCGGGCTTTCTACCCAAACGCTTGATCGCGGCGATCTGACGAGCCCATTCGCGGAACGGAACAGCCGGTGTTCCGCCGACGCGTGATCCCGGCGCGATATCTTCATTAACGTGCGACGAGCCAGCGATTTGAACGCCAGCACCAATCTTCACGTGGCCCACCACACCCGAGTGCCCGCCCATCACGACGAAGTCCCCCAACTCTGACGAGCCCGAGATTCCGACCTGACCGACGATCACGGCATGGCGACCGATGATGACGTTGTGCCCGATTTGCACGAGATTATCAATTTTTGTGCCTTCACCGATGATTGTATCCTTAAGAGCGCCGCGATCGATGCTCGTATTGGCACCGATTTCAACGTCGTCTTGGATGATCACGCGACCGATCTGCGGCACCTTCACATGCCCGCCAGCCCCCATCGCAAAACCGAACCCGTCTTGCCCGATCGACACGCCCGAATGAAGCGTGACGCGATCGCCGATCAGGGCATGAAGAACGACGGCGTTAGGGCCGATGTACGTACCGCGCCCGACATGACACCGATAACCGATCACGGCACCCGCAGCGATCCGGCTACCACGGCCAATCACAACCTCCGGCCCGATGATGGCACCCGGCTCCACAACCACTCCGTCTTCCAAGACAGCGGTCGGATCAATGCGCTCGGAACCGGTCCCGGCAGCCTTCGGCCACTTCGCCTCTGGGTAGAAAAGCTGCAGCGCAAGCGCAAACCCGCGATAAGGCGCTTTGCTGACAAGTGCAACGGTGCCCGCCGGAAGGCGCGACACAAAGTTCGGGTGAATGAAACACGCGCCCGCCTGAGCGCCCGCCAAATGGACCAGATACTTGCGGTTATCGACGAAGGTGACATGCTCCCGACCAGCCTCGGTCAGAGGAAGCACATCGCAGATCGCCCGATCGAGATCGGCACCAAGCGGGAGCTCGCTGCCAGTCGCTTTCGCGATCGTTGCCAGCGTGAAAGGACCAGCGCGTTCAAAGAAACCGGGATGCTCCATCGTGGTACGGTCTTTCTGAGTGCAGCGGCAGCAGCCGCGCCGGTGCGGAAATCGCTGGTGACGTACGATTGATTGATGAGTTGGTTAGCCGGTCGAGGGCGGATTGCCTAGAGCACAAAGTGCAGGGTCGAGCCAAACAGCCCTTGGAGGCTCTTCCACCAAACCTCCGCCAAAGGCCTGAGGCCCTTGGAACCCCAGATGAAGTGATCAACTGCCTGAAGCGCGGGTCCAGGGACAAGTCCCTGGTCGGGGAGTTTGAGGGGCGGATAGCCCCTCATCTGCTGGTTCAACCGACAAAAACAAAGAACGGCGCCGCAGGTTATGCAGCGCCGTTTTTTAGTGCACAATGTCTTAGAACTTGGTCGAAGCGCCAAACCGGAAGAACTGCTCTTTGTCGAAGTCCTGCTTCATCAGGGCCTTTGCAAAGTCGAGCCGCAGAGGACCAACCGGCGAGTTCCAGATCAAGCTGGCACCGACCGAAGCCCGGATGTCTGCAGCATCGCCGAGCAAACACAATGTCTTGTCAGTGACGGCATTGTTGTTCTTGTCAGCTTTATTGCACGACGAGTTGAGCTTACGAACGTCGTCGGTTGTCCCAAACAACGAACCGGCATCAGCAAACACAGCAGCGCTCATACCCAATTCGTCCGGGATAAGTGGGATCGGGAAGCGCGCCTCGACGTTGGCAGCCCAGTAGCTCTTACCACCCAAAGCGTCATCGGTGTTGAAGTCGCGTGGACCATAACCCGACTTATTGAAGCCACGGATAGTTTCGCCACCGCGGAAGAATAGGTCGGTCAGAAGAATGTCGTCGCTACCCCAGCCCTCAATGTGACCACCGGTCAACCGAGCAACCAACGTAATCTTTTCGGTCAGAGGATAGTAAGCGCGGCCTTCACCGGTAACGCGAACATACTGCACATCCCCGCCGACACCCGCAAAGTCAGACGCAACCTGGAAGAAGTAGCCCCGCGTCGGGTTCTTTGGATGGTTCCGTTGATCGTAAGTCAGCGACGTACCGATGCTCGACGTGAGCGACTCGCCTCCGTTACGTTCTCCGGCCTGACGGATGGCGCGCGATGCATTCGGATCGACATCGAAGATGCTGTTCTGAGCAAGCGTGTAAGACGTTTGCATCCAGAGGTTTTCGCTGATCGGGAAGCCCAAACGGGTCGTGCCACCGGCCGTCTTGTTCTGGAAACCGGACGACGAGGTCTGGTCGACTTGCTTGTAGAAAAGGTCGAAGCCAGCCGACAAGTTCCGATCGAGGAACCGTGGCTCCGTGAAGCTCAGGTCAACCTGAGCGCGATCCAACGAACCGCCAAGCTTCAAGCGAAGGAACTGTCCGTTACCAAGCAGGTTGCGTTCAGTGACCGACACGTCGCCGATCACGCCCTCACTCGTGGAGTAACCGGCACCGAACGAAAGCTCGCCGGTTGATTGCTCACCAACCTCGACCATCAGTGCGACGCGGTCAGCAGCCGTACCCGGCGTGCGCTTCACTTCCACGGTCTTGAAAAGACCCAGACCTTGAAGACGCTTCTTAGCGCGGTCGACGAGGAGCGGATTGTATGCATCGCCTTCGACCAGTCGGAACTCGCGACGGATTACGAAGTCTTTGGTCCGCGTGTTGCCAACAATATCGATCCGGTCGATGTAGACGCGCGGGCCTTCATCCACCTGATAGGTGATAGAGATCGTCCGGCTGGCGGCGTCTGGCTGTGCACGCGGCCGAACCCGAGCAAAAGCGTAACCCTGCTCTGCGACGCCCAGCGTCAACTTCTCGACCGTCTTGTCCATCAGCGAAGCGTTGTAAACGTCGCCAGCGACGGTCAGCATTTCGGCATTGAGCGCATTGATCCGAACGTTCGGCAGGGCGCTTTCGACCGTGACAGCACCGAACTTGTACGGCTGGCCTTCTTCGATCGTGTAGGTGATGTAGAAACCGGACCCATCAGGAGCGAGGTCGGCGTTACCGGCGATCACGTTTACGTCGGCATAGCCATTCTTAAGGTAATACTGACGCAGCAACTCGCGGTCCAAGCTGACGCGGTCGGGGTCGTAAATGCTGGTACCCTTAAGGAAGTCGAACCAGCCGGTCTGTGTCGTCGAAACGATATCGCGAAGCTGCGAGTCGGAGAAAGCGCGGTTCCCGTTAAAGCTGATTCCTTTAACCTTCGTCGCGCCACCTTCGGTGATTTCATAAACGACGTTGACCCGGTTCTGCTCAAGCTCGATCAACTTTGGCTGAACTGAAGCGGCAAAGCGGCCCTGGCGGCGGTAGACATCCAGAATGCGCTGAACGTCAGATTGTGCCTTGGCACGGGTGAACACGGTGCGCGGCTTGAGCTGGACTTCAGCCTGAAGCGTCGCCGCATCGACTTCGCTGTTACCTTCAAAGGCGACCTGATTGATGATGGGGTTCTCGACGACAGCGACCAGAACCGTCGAACCATCGCGATCAATCTTCACGTCCGAAAACAGCCCGGTTGCAAACAGAGCCTTGATGGAGCGATCGACCTTACCGGCGTCGTAGCCGCTGCCGACAGAAAACTGGAGGTAAGACCGAACCGTCTCGGGCTCGACCCGGCGATTTCCAGACACCTTGATATCGCGCACGACTGCGTTCTGAGCCATAGCGGCTGTGCTCGTCATCACTGCGCTTGTAAGCGCAGCGGGAGCCACCACTGTAGCACCTGCGCTTGCAGCGCAAATGATCCGCAAAAATGCGATCCGTAACTCTGTCATTCGCGGATCCGCCCTCGTTATTGAAACTCTTCCCTCATGAAGCCGTGTACTCAGACTTCAAGTTTGGAACCTACGCATACAGCGATTCTACAACCGCCATCCCCAAACAACGCGCCACTTCCAACACCTGACGTTTAACGATTCAGCAACGGAGGGGGAAGTGGCAAGAATACGTCACCGGCCTATATTCCATCCGGGATTGAGCGTGCAAAGCGCTACCCAAAAAGAGGCCCCGGAAGATGATCCAGGGCCTGATTAATCAACTGAACAGGTTCATGATCTTCGCATACCATCGGCCACGGTCGTTCCATTGCGCCAAAATCATCAGCGAGGCGACGACGGCTAAGCCGAGTCGGAAGCTGAGCTCCTGCGTGCGCTCGCTCAAAGGCCGACCCCTGATAGCCTCGTAAGCATAGAACATAAGGTGTCCACCATCAAGCAGGGGGATGGGAAACAGATTGAGCAGACCAATACTGACGGACAGCAGCCCAATGAGTTGTATGGTTGGCCAAAAACCGAAGGTTGCCACCTTATTGGAGACATCCATCACGGTTGCAATCCCGCCGATCTTGTCGGCAGACTGCCGCTGCATGACGACGTCAGCAAAGTAACCCAGAGTTGTCGTGATCACCTGCCAGGTCTGCTCGACACCCGACCAGAGCGCACCTAGAATGCTTGGAAAGACCACGGGGATCTTGCTGCGATCGCCGCCCGGCTCGATTCCGACGATGCCGCGCGTATCGAAACCTCCAAACCCATCCGGTACGGTTTGGACCTGAGGCGTGACCTTGACGGTAACCGGCGTCCCGTCGCGCAGCACATGGAACGTCAGTTCGCGTCCGGCAGACTTTGCAATGGCCATCGACAGCTGATTGAATTCGCTGATTGCCTCGCTGTCGACCCGCTGGACGACATCGCCCGTTTTCAGGCCGGCAAGCACCGCTGCGTAATCAGGACGCACATCAATACGGGCCGGTCCGCCTGCCTCGCTGCCCTTCGATGGATCGAGACCGGCCAACCCGCGATCAGGTCGACCAGAGCCAATGACTTGTGTTTCGGGCGTCATCTTGACGCTCGTAGCTTTTCCATCGCGGGTAATGTCGAGCGTCAGTTCCCGCCCCGGAGCCTTCTCGATTGCAGCCATCAAGGCTTTGAAATCGCTGACCGGATTGCCGTCGACCTTGGTCACGACGTCACCCGACTTGAGACCAGCGATGATCGCCGGGTTCAGCGGCTTGACCTTGATGGCCGCCGGGATCGTCATCACGCCCATGAAATAGGCGGTGCCAGCAAACATCAAGATCGCCGAGAGAAAGTTCGCCATAGGACCCGCTGCAACCACGGCAGCCCGTTGCCAGATCGGCTTCGCATGGAAAGAACCACTGCGCTCGGCCTCGGTCATCGTCGCGATTTTGTCGCGTGACGGGACGCTCGCCCCGTTCTCGTCGTCCATGAACTTAACGTAGCCGCCCAGCGGGATCCAACCAAGCTTCCAGCGCGTCCCCTTGTTGTCGGTGAAGCCCACGATTTCGCGGCCAAACCCGATCGAGAACACCGAAACGTTGACATTGCACCAACGCGCAACCAGGAAGTGCCCCAACTCGTGAATGAAGACAACGATGACGAGTACTAAGATCCAGGCCATACGGTGATTTCTCTCTTTATGTAAGTCTTGCAGACACGTGAGCGGTGCCTTGAAGCCCGCCGTGTCAGGTTGCCGCCACGCTGGAGCCGTCTACCTTGGTTAATTTCGCCGTGGCAGAAAGCAGAGATCGTGCCAACTCGCGTCCATTTAAGTCCGCCAACAACACATCATCAAGTGTCGTTGCTGTAATGATACATCCGCCTTGTTCTGCGCGTTCCAGCGTCGCGGCGACGATCCTGGGGATATCGCAAAACCCGATCTGGCGATCAAGAAAAGCCGCAACCGCAATTTCGTTGGCAGCGTTCAAAATCGCGGGCGCAGTCTTGCCCCTCTTGAGGGCCTCTCGCGCGAGCCTAAGTGCGGGAAAGCGAATTTCGTCGGGGGCTTCAAAAGTCAGAGAACCACATTTGACAAGATCCAACCGGGCCGTCGGCGCAGTCATGCGGCGCGGCCACGACAACGACAACGCAATCGGCGTGCGCATGTCGGGCGCAGACAGCTGTGCCATCACCGACCCATCGGTATAGGCGACAAGCGCGTGAATGATCGACTGCGGATGGACCACGACGTCGAGCTGCTCTACCGCGACCGGGAACATGTGAAACGCTTCGATCAGTTCCAGGCCCTTGTTCATCAGCGTCGCACTATCGATTGTGATTTTGCGGCCCATCGTCCAGTTGGGGTGCCGTAGCGCATCTTCCAAGGTACACGCTGCGATCCGTTCCGCCGACCACGTCCGAAACGGGCCGCCTGACGCTGTCAGGGTAATCGTCTCGATGTCGGCCGGGTGGGCTCCCGACAACGCCTGAAGCACACCGGAATGTTCGCTGTCGACGGGAAGCAGTTCGGCACCCCAACGGGCAATTTCCGCAAGGAACACATCCCCAGCCGAAACCAGGCATTCCTTATTGGCGAGCGCGACGCGGCGGCCCTGACGCGCTGCTGCAAACGTCGGGCGCAACCCCGCCGCTCCTACTATCGCGGCCATCACGCAATCGGCTGGCAACGTGGCTGCAGCTTCGATGGCGGCAGGCCCGCTGGCAGCCTCAATGCCGCTACCCGAAAGGCCGGCTTTCAGCTCGGCATAATGGGCATCGTCACCAATGACGGCGAGCTTGGCGCGGTGCACTTTTGCCAATTCCGCCAGAGCCTTGGCATTACACTGCGCCGTGACAGCCACAACGTCGAATGCGTCGGGCGTCCGCGCCATGAGGTCAAGTGCGCTGGTGCCGACGGATCCGGTCGCCCCCAGAACGGTAACGGAGCGCACGCGACCACCTGTCGATGGAGCCGCTTCGGACGGGGCGGCTGCTTGCGCTCTGTGCTCGCTCATACCCGCACTCCCTCAACCCCCGATAAGAAGGGTCAGCGCGGGCGCAGTCCCATTCCAAAACACCGCAAACAAGGCAGCCGCCAAAGCAACCGTAACAACCCCGTCCATCCGGTCCATCACCCCACCGTGGCCGGGAATGAGATGGCTTGCATCCTTTACGCCGAGCGCCCGTTTCAGAGCCGATTCAGCAAGGTCACCCATCTGCGCGATGACCCCGAGTGCGAGCCCGATCAGACCAAGCCGAAGCGACGATGCTCCCGGTATCAGCGCCGCAAACGACGCAGCCATGACAGCACTGGAACCAACCCCACCCAGAAATCCTGCCCACGTCTTGTTTGGCGAAATGGACGGGCATAGTTTTGCCCCCCCGATCGTACGGCCGAAAACGAAAGCCATCGTGTCGGTGGTCCACACAATCAGAAACAGAAAAATGACAGCCGCAAAGCCGTTGGGCTCGTCATGACGCAACCAGACCAACGCGGCTGCCGGCAGCGCGACATACGAAACGCCAACCGCCGACAATGCTGGTCGCTGACCGTACGAAACAGCGAACATGGCAAGCGTACCGGCAACGGCTCCCGCGAATGCAAGGACGGGTAGCCCGACAGTTGCCAACGCTATCGCAGAAATGACCGCCGTACCGTGCAGCGCAAAGGCCGCATCCGCCGAGGTCGCGCGCACGAGGTGCCCCCACTCCCAACTCATAACGAGGCTCACCCCGACAATCAGCAGCGCAAACGGAATGGGACCCGCATAGGCAAGTGCCAGCGCCACCAGAACCATAACGACACCCGAAACGACGCGCTCCTGCAGATTGCGAGCAGCAGCCGCAGTGCCCGGTCCGTGGCCGGTCTTGGGCACCATATTTTCGGGCATCACCTGGCTCACGCTGAGGACCGTTTGCTCAAGCCCCCAAACCGGCGATCGCGTGACCGGAACTCGGCAATCGCCTGCTCCAGCAGATCGCGACCGAACTCGGGCCAATAAGCATCGAGAAAAACAAACTCGGTGTAAGCCAGTTGCCACAACAAGAAGTTGGAAATGCGAAGTTCGCCACTTGTGCGGATCAAAAGGTCGGGGTCGGGAATGCCGACCGTACCCAACTGGGCACCGAGAGACGCTTCGTTGATCTCGCACGGCGCTATTTCGCCCGCCGCCACCTGCTCGGCCAAATGGCGTGCGGCCAGCACAATTTCGTTTCGCGATCCGTAATTGAACGCGATCACCAGCGTCAAAGCCGTGTTGAGAGCCGTCAGCTCGCAGGCTTCGTCAATCAATGAGAGCAGTTCAAGATCGACGTTGGTGCGCTCGCCGATAACGCGGATACGGACATTATTTTGGTGAAGTTCGGCCAGATCCTGGCGGATGAAACGCTTCATCAGCGACATCAGTTCGTTCACTTCATCTGCCGGACGGGACCAGTTTTCAGATGAGAAACTATAGATCGTCAGATAATCTATTTTAAGGGCCATAGCCGCTTCGACGGTGCGGCGAACGGCTTCGACGCCCTTACGGTGGCCCAAAGCGCGCGGCAGGCCGCGTTCAGCCGCCCAGCGACCGTTGCCATCCATGATAATCGCGACATGACGGGGCGGCGCCAGCGCCTGGACTGCGGCGACGCAATGTTTCTCGGCTCTGCTCTTGTTATCTGTCACGGACCGGCGATCTCGTCGTTGGGCCGAAGTTAACGATGGCGTTGCGACCGGCGGCTGCCGCATACGTCATACATACTCCTCAAACCTTTTGAATTTCCGTCTCTTTGGTCGCAAGTGTCGCGTCAACTTCCTTGATCAGCTTATCCGTCAATTCTTGAACTTTTACCGAATTCTTCTTGTGATCGTCCTCGCTCATGTTGCCATCTTTCTCCAGCTTCTTGAGCAAGTCCATGCCTTCACGGCGAACATTACGAACCGATACTTTGCACTGTTCTGCATATTTGTGCGCGAGTTTAACCAATTCGTTGCGACGATCCGCAGTCAACATGGGGATCGGCAGCCGCAGTGTAGTGCCATCCATGATCGGATTGAGCCCGAGGTTGGCCTCGCGGATGGCCTTATCCACGGCCTGAACGTTCGTCCGATCCCACACCTGCACGGCAATCATACGCGATTCCGGCACCGAAACGGTCGCCAGTTGATTGAGCGGCATGCGTGAGCCGTAAACCATCACCTGAACCGGATCGAGCAGGTTTGCGCTGGCGCGGCCCGTGCGAAGCCCCTGAAATTCACGCTTCAACGCTTCGACCGAAGCGCGCATCCGCGCATCTAAGGCTTGAATATCAAACGTCGCCATCACTGCTCTCCTAACGTGCCATTTGACGCGGCAACGGCACGGGACAGCAAGTCCACCCGGCAACCGCGCCCACGCCTGAAACCTCTACCATTGGCAACCAAACGCACGTACGCTCCAGCGAATGGTCTGCCGATGGTGCCGTCGTATACAATAGTGCACGCCACATCGCACGCCACGACTAAACGATCAGACATCAATCGTCCGCGCGAATAACAGTCGCGCGCGCTTCACCCTTCAAAACCTTCAAAATGTTACCCGGCTCATTGATCGAGAACACGATTACCGGAAGTGCGTTGTCGCGAGCAAGGGCGATCGCAGCGCCATCCATGACCCGCAGATCGCGAGCGAGCACGTCTGAGTAGGTCAAGGTGTCATATCGGACTGCGTCGGGACGTAGCTTGGGATCGTGCGAATAGACGCCATCCACCTGGGTTGCCTTCGCAACCGCATCGCAGTTCATTTCGATGGCGCGCAATGTTGCGGCTGTATCCGTCGTGAAAAAGGGATTGCCCGTACCCGCCCCAAAAATGACCACCCGTCCGCGACGAATATGATGCAGCGCCTTCGGGCGGACATATGTTTCACACACCGAAGTCATCGGGATTGCCGACAGCACACGGGCCGGGGTTCCAATCTTTTCCAGCGCGTTTTGAAACGCCAGAGCGTTCATGACGGTCGCAAGCATGCCCATATAATCGGCGGTTGCGCGGTCCATACCGGTCGCAGCAGTCGACAACCCGCGGAAGATATTGCCGCCGCCGACCACGATGGAAATCTCGGCACCAGCCGCCACCGCTTCGGCAACATCGCGCGCCAGTCGGTCGACAACGCCCATGTCGATACCGTAGCCAGCCCCGCCCATGAGGGCTTCGCCCGAGAGCTTGAGCAGCAGGCGTTTGTACTTGAGCGGCGGATTTTCAGACATTGAGGCCAACTCCATGCAAGAACGGCCGGTCCTTGCGAGACCGGCCGTCCAGACGTAAGCAAAATCGTAGGATTCGACTAGTGCGAAGGGGCGCGACATGCACGCCAATCCGCCAGTTTCAACCTATTCGAAGACCTTAACCCTTCGCCATGGAGGCGACTTCGGCACTGAAATCGTCCTTTGGCTTCTCGATGCCCTCACCGAGCGCAAAGCGGACGAAGCCGGTCAACTTGATGGGAGCGCCGGCAACCTTCTCCGCTTCCTTCACAGCCTGGATGACCGACTTGCTGTCGTCCATGACGAACGACTGGTCGAGCAAGCAGTTTTCTTTCGCGTAGGTCTTCATCGAGCTTTCGGCGATCTTTTCTAGAACCTGTGGCGGCTTGCCCTGGTTCTTGTCCATGATGATCGCCTTTTCGCGGTCCAGCACATCCTTCGAAACAGCAGCGAGGTCGAGGGCGACAGGATTGCGGGCGGCGACGTGCATGGCGAGCTGGCGGCCAAGCTCGGTCAACGCTGTCTTGTCGCCCTTGCTTTCCAGCCCGACCAGCACCCCGATCTTGCCAAGACCATCGGCGATCTTGTTGTGAACATAGGCGGCAACGACACCGTCCGACACCGACACGACGGCCGAGCGGCGCAGGTTCATGTTCTCGCCGATGGTCGCGATCATTTCCTTGACCTGTTCATCGACCGTAGTGGTCTTGCCGGGGAACGTCATCGCCGCGATCTTGGCAACGTCACCCTGTGCGGACGTCGCAATGCTGGTCACCTTGCGGACCATGTCCTGGAACTGGTCGTTGCGGGCAACGAAATCGGTTTCGGAATTGATTTCAACGACGACGCCCGATTGACCCTCGGTCAGAACGCCAACGAGGCCTTCAGCCGCCACACGGCCCGACTTGCTGCCAGCCTTTGCGAGGCCCTTTTTGCGCAGCCAGTCGACAGCCTCTTCAATATTGCCATTCGTCTCGGCGAGCGCCTTTTTACAATCCATCATGCCTGCGCTGGTCATATCGCGCAGTTCCTTGACCAATGTCGCGGAAATCGTCGTCATGGGAATCTCTTCCATTGGCTGGCCCCATGCCTTGCGTTCAAGGCGTGAAGCATCAGGGTTTGAGCGTTGCGTGATCTGATGCCGCAGATAATAAACCGTCATTGCGACAAAAAACGCCTCCCCCACCAAAATAAGGCGACGACCGCCAAAAAACTGGTGGAGGAGGCGTGACGGCAGCGTCTTAGACAACCTTGGCGTCGACGAGCTTCTTAGCCTGGGGAACCCACTCTTCCTTGGCGATCTGGCCCTTCAGCTTCAGCTGACGGTCGAGAGCCTGGACCTGATCGGCATCCAAATCGGCAATCTGCCAGAAGTGGAACACGCCGGCATCGTTGAGGCGGAGTTCCAGCTTGGGCGAGATCGTGGTGATGCGCTTGAGATCGTCGGCTTCGCCGCGAGCTGCATCGATGCCCTTGAACGTTGGGCGGGCCGCACCCGACAGGTCTTCGCCGATCGGATTTTCCATCGCGCCGATATCGACCCCGCTGCCCTGCTGCGAACGGGCAAGCCCGTCAATGGCCGCACGTGCGACGAGGTCGCAATACAGCGTAATGGCGCGACCGGCGTCGTCGTTACCTGGGATCGGGAAGTCGATACCATCTGGATCGCAGTTGGTGTCGACGATAGCGACGATGGGGATGCCCAGCTTACGGGCTTCCTGGATCGCAATCGATTCCTTGTTGGTGTCGATCACGAACAAAAGGTCAGGCGTACCGCCCATGTCCTTGATGCCGCCGAGCGACTGGTTCAGCTTGTCGCGCTCGCGCTGGATCTGCAGCACTTCCTTCTTGGGGCGACCCTGGGGATCGGCCAGAATGTCATCGAGCTGGCGCAGGCGGCGGATCGACGCCGAAATCGTCTTCCAGTTGGTCAGCGTACCACCGAGCCAACGGTGGTTCATGTAATACTGCGCCGAGCGCTTGGCAGCTTCAGCGATGCTGTCGGAGGCAGCGCGCTTCGTCGCAACGAACAGAACACGACCGCCGTTGGCAACCGTATCCGAAACCTTCGTCAACGCCTGATGAAGCATTGGCGTCGTCTGGGTGAGGTCGACGATGTGAATGTTGTTGCGGGCACCGTAGATGAATGGGGCCATCTTGGGATTCCAGCGGTGCGACTGGTGACCGAAGTGCACGCCAGCTTCCAAAAGCTGACGCATATTAAAGGCGGGAACTGCCATTGAACGGATATCCTTTTCCGGTTGATCCTCCGTAACCCGTAAGAAGGCTCTTTGCGATTGGGGCCAGGATGGCCACAAAAACGGAAAAAGCCCACCGGAGCGGGCGTCCGGGATCTATCCGGTCGTCCGCAGTGGGTCACGTGCGTGATGGGGGCGTGTGTAGGGGAAGTGGGCGGGGGCGTCAAGGGTGGGGAACTTGACGGATGGCTTGATGTTATACATTATATAACTCAGGACTTACCAGGGGTGATGCACATGCAGACGACATTACGGTCAGTGGGGGGCTCGATTGCGATGACGATCCCGAAGGCTATCGTCGACGAGCTTGGGCTGCGCCCGGAGGCGAAGGTCGAACTTGTGGTCGAAGGCGGGCAGATGATCATGCGGACCAACACACGCCCGCGCTACAAGCTGGATGACTTGCTTGCCAAGTGCGATCCAGCGGCAGCGCGTGATCCTGAACTTGATGAGTGGCTCAACGCTCCATCCGTTGGGCATGAGGTCGCACCCGAATGAAGCGGGGCGAGATTTGGTTCGTGGACCTCGATCCGACGCTTGGCAAGGAGCAGCGTGGGACCCGGCCCGTCATGGTCGTATCGACCGAGGCGTTTTCGCGCATGACGGGATTGGCGATCGTTTGTCCGATCACAAGCGGCGGGGCGATGACGCGGGATCGGGGGTTTGCGGTTTCGCTCAGCGGAGCCGGATTGAATACGACTGGCGTTGTGATTGCGAGCCAACCCCGGACAATTGACCTCAAAGCGCGCAATGCCCGGCGCGTAGAAACAGCACCAAATTTCGTCGTGGACGATGTGCTGGCGCGGTTAGCTGCGATATTGGAGTAATAGAAGGGTGAGCAGGCCTGCGGGCAGTGCGGCCACGTAACGATAGGTGCCGCGCCATACCGACGACGATGACGAGCCGGAAGTTTAATCAGGATGCCAGCCGGGCGAAGAAGGCGGCAGAGGACGGGCCGGTGTTTATTACCGATCGCGGCCAACCCGCGCATGTGTTGCTGAGCATCGAGGAGTATCGCCGACTGGGGGGCGGAAGCCTGAGCTTGGCCGACGCTGTCGGACAACCTGATGGAACCGACTTCGAGTTCGCACCGGCGCGGCTTCGCGACATTTGCAAGGATACCGATCTATCGTGAACGTTCTCCTCGACACGAACGTCATCTCAGCGTTGCGCCGCCCGGCGAAAGACAATACTCAGGTCCAGACCTGGGCTTCCGCAACGCCCGTTTCGACGATGTTCCTGTCGGCCATATCGATTCTTGAAATCGAACTTGGCACGTTGATGATCGAGCGCAAGGATCCAGATCGGGGGCGCGAATTGCGAGCCTGGATCAACGAAAAGATCGTGCCAAATTTCAGCCAGCGCATTCTACCGGTCGATACGGCAGTCGCCGTCCGATGTGCGCTGCTTCATGTGCCGCAACGGCGGCCCGACCGGGATGCCCTGATAGCGGCGACGGCGTTGGTTCACGCGATGACCGTAGTGACGCGTAATGCCGTCGATTTCGACCCCTGCGACGTGACGGTCTTCAATCCATGGGACTAAACGCCACCAACGGCGCATAAACCCGTGCTACGCTCTGCCACCTGCAGTGACCCAAGCAAGAGCCATGAACGAGATCACCAAAACACCAGCGACGACGGCGTTGACGACGAAGACACCGGCCACCACCATGCCGGTCCGCGCGTTGCAACTCGGCGAGCGGATCGACCTTAAAGGGCTGGAGCGCGAAGACGCGTTCTCCTCGGACCCGCTGGCGTTCCGCACGCAAGGCGGCGGATCGGTGATGATCTTCAAGTCTGGGGCCGCCGTCTTTATCGGCCTGAACCCGATCGAAGAGGAAGACCTCATCCGTGGCCTGGGCGAGCGGATAGTATCGCCACTGTTGGAGCGTGAAATCGAAACCGCTCAGCTGGTCATCAAGCCGGGCGATGACGAGTTACTGTCGTCATCCGGCGCAATCCAGCTCAAGAATGCCGAGCCCGATCGGCTGCTGCTGGTCGCGGAAGTGCTCGCGGTGTCGGTCGCTTTGGCCTACGACGAGCGGCGGATCGCACGCGCGTTCGAGCGCATTACGCCGATTGCCGAGAGCCTCACCAAACGGGAACTGCCCTCAGCGCCACAGGCTGAGTTGCTGGAGCAAATCGGCGAAGCGCTCCTCATTCAACAGCGCATGGCCTCCCGCGTCGATCTCGACGAGAAGCCCGACGTGCTATGGGACCATCCCGAGTTGGAGCGGTTCTGGGCGAAACTTGTCGATGAATACGACCTGCCGCAGCGGGCCCGCGCCATCGACCGCAAGCTGGTCGTCATTCGCGAAACCGCCGACACCATCGTCGATCTGATTTCGACGCGGACCAGTCACCGGTTGGAATGGTACATCATCGCGCTGATCGCGCTGGAGATCGTTCTCAGCATGTACGACCGTTTTTTCAAGGTATAAACGCGACGCCGTCTTTCCCCTCAGCGCATGACGTAGTGGATCACGTAGTTGAGATCGTTTGGACTGACATCGACCGGCGGGGCTGGAAACTTCAGCACTTTGATGGCGTTGACCGCGATCTGATCAAGCAAAGGGTCGCCACTGGTTTCGATTACCTTGAGCGCACCAATCTGCCCGCCCCGCGTCAATACAAACTGCACATAAACCTCGCCCTTGCTGATGTAGAGCTGCGGCTTGTTCTTGGCGACCACCGCCAAAACCGCTTTGACGTAGGCGCTCTGCTTACCCTCCGGTGCTGCCCCTGCGATGCGTGAAGCCTGCGCGCTGCGCACCGGCTGGGTCTTCCGGCGCTGCCGTTCTGCTTGCGCCTCGTCAACGGCCTTGGCGTAGTCGGCCATCGAGACATCGAAATCGTCCACGGTCAGCGGCTTTTGGACGGGCGCTTCAGCCTTTTGCTCCGGCTTGCGTGCGGCCTCGGCTTGTCGTTCCTCCGGCTCGGGCGGCCCGGGCGGCGCTGCCTCTGTCGGCTCGACCGGCGGCGGAGCAGCAGCAGGGGCATCCTCGCCCTCCTTTGAGACCTTCGACCGCGATGCCCCATCGGGCGCCTCGACCAGTTCCACGGTAATCGTCTCGGACTTCTCTACCTGCCCGCGTTTCTCATCCTCAGACGACGCGGGTTCTTCTGCCGGAACGGCACTGAAACGGAGTGTTGCCACTGCGCCCGAAAGCGCCATACCGATCACCAGAAGCGCTGCGAACATCAACGTCCGGTCCCGGTAGAACAACGGCTGGGTGATGCGATCGCCCACCGTCAGTTGCGCGAAAACATTCGGCAACGGCCCAGCAACCGCTGGCGTCGACACCTCTTCTCCATTCGCGTCATCAAGCCGGGCCAAAGGCGCAGCGACCGTGGAAACAGCATCCGTCGGCGCAGGCGGCACAGTAGTGCCCGTCGCGTCCAATGCAGGCAAAACCGCGGCATCGGTTAAGACATCAGACGCGACGCCGATCTCGGGTTCTGCATCCCGCAACGCGTTGGACTGCACGGACGGTCCAAACCGCGCAGACCCCGATTTAGCCAAGCGTGCACGCAGCGCTTGATCGCCCCGGCGCAACACTTTGGTCCAATCCTGCCGGATCGCGCGTCCCCCATCATACTCAGTTTTGCAGCCCAGCCTAACCCGCGCTGAACCACGAAGCGACCTCAACGGCGCGCATCTGAACAGTCCAGCCGTCAGCCGCCAGAGGTCAGCCGATGTAGCGGCGGTGAAACCGGCGCGGCAGCCGTGTCAGAACCTCATAGCCGATTGTGCCCTGCCACGCGCCCACCTGTTCATAACTCAAACCGGGGCCGATCAGATCCACGAAGTCGCCGCGCCGCGGGGCGTTTTCCCCCAGTTTCGTCACATCGAGCGTGATCAGGTCCATGGAAATCCGGCCAACAATGGGCGCACTCCGGCCCTTAAATCCAGCCTGACCGCCGCCAACCGCGGTCGTCGCGCTCGCAGCGCGTGCGTAGCCATCGGCATACCCCGCAGCAATCGTCGCGATGCGAACGTGGTCCGACGCGCGCCATTGGGCCGAGTAACCGACCGTCTCACCCGGGGCGACATCGCGAACCTGCAGAACGCGCGCCTGCACACGCACGGCAGGCTGAACGGGGGCCGCGAGCCCTTTCGTCGGCTGCCCGCCGTAAAGCGCGTATCCTGGACGCACAAGATCGAAGCAATAGTCAGGCCCCAACATCAGGCCATCGGACGCCGCAAGGCTCGCCGGAGCTGCTGGTAGTGCCGCGCGCAATTGCTCGAACGCCACCAATTGCTTTGCATTCATTGGACTGTCAGGCGTATCGGCGCACGCCAGATGGCTCATCACCAGCGACACCCCGATCCGGTTGAACAGCGAGGCATCGGCAGCAAGCGCCGACACATCGGCAGCGCTCAGGCCTAACCGGTTCAGCCCCGTATCGATATGAATCGCTGCCGCCATGACGCGGTCGCGGGCATCGCAAAGCGCGGCCCATTCAAAGCAATCGTCCAGAGAAGCCAGCGCCGGTCGTGCACCGATATCGGCAAGGCGCGGCCCCCCGCCGCCCATCAACCCATCTAGAACATAAATCACAACATCAGGAGCCAGCTTGCGGACTTGCTCAGCCTCATCGGGGGTAGCCACGAAAAACGTCCGGCAACCCGCTTGAAGCAGAGCCGGGACGACGCGGTCAGCACCCAGACCGTAGGCGTCGGCCTTGACGACGGCAGCGCATTCGGCTGGCGCTGACAATGCCGCAAGCGCCCGCCAGTTCGCGGCCACCTGGTGAAGGTCGACCGTGATGAGACCAGGCAGACCGTTGAGAGTTCCCGTGGTGGGCATACAGCTCATCCCAAGTTCGATTGCCGAAACGATGACTAAAGTGCAGCTTGAGACCGCTCACATCTTCGCGTTCTTTTTCAGATTGCAGGTAGCACAGAGCAGTTGAAGGTTCGACCAGACAGTCAGGCCGCCCCGGCTGTAGGGAATGATGTGGTCGCCATGCAGACGGCGCAGCTCAGATGGCCGACAGAACAACCGATCACAGCCCGGACAACGCACCCCGCCCAACGACGCATCGCGACTGACGCGGATCGCTGCATCCCGCCAACTGGGCGGAAAGTGGCGCTGCCGCGGATCGGCGCGCTCCAGAAAGGTTGGCAGTTCACCGGTCACGCCGAACCCAGCCTCTGAAAAGTCAGGGTTCCAAGGGCCTTAGGCCTTTGGCGGAGGTTTGGAGGCAGAGCCTCCAAAAGCCGCGAACACGACCCAACGATTGGAATACCGCCATCCATCATTCAGCGATCCGAGCCGCAATTTGGCTGGCCGCCTCTAGCTGCGCGCGATGCCCTTTCGCGCCGTCCCATCGGCGGCTTTGCGGCCATTCGATACCGAGCTGGCTCGCCGTTTCAACCGGACGGCGGATGAATTCGACCGCCTTTGTCCATTGCTGCGGGCTCATCCCGGCAGCGTTCAACCCAGCCCGATAGGCACCCCCGATCAAAGACGCGATGGTCCGGTGCTTGCGCACGTCGAGGCTCGGGCCGTTCGCGCCCAGGTGCGCAATCCACTCCGCAAAATGGGGGAACACTACAGCCCGCAAATCAGTGATCGTGAACAGAATGGTCGGCTGGCTGGGATTGCGGTCCTGATAGTTGAGCTGGGCGCAATAGACGTCCATCGCCTCGTCGATACCTTGACTGAACCGCACATTGAGCTTGGCCAGCGCATCGCGGTTTTGGATGATCGCATCCAGTTCAGCGTACTGCGCCGCCATCAAGCTCCACAGGAACATCTCGGACGCCGTCTGGCCGCGCGCCAGTTCCTTGTCTTCCCACAGGTCTTTCCAGGCATCCTGAGCCGGAGTGTTTTCCCACGGGTAAGACAGACCGTAGTTGCGGGCCGCACTCAGAATAAACCGCTGCGACGCCTCGCGATGGCCGTCATAAATGCCAGCGAGCCGCACGAAGGCGAGGGAGGGCGCGTGTTCGCCCCAATAGGCCAACCGGATATCCTGGCCCGACAGCGGCGTTCCGCCCTGGTTGATCCGGCGAAACACTTCCAGCCGCATGTTCTCAAGATCGCGCAGTTTGATCACCGTTAGCCGGTATTTCAGGAACGCAGCTTTATAAACGGCAGGCAATTCATCGAAGGTTTTGCCAGCATAATGCAGACTGTTTGGCGAGATGTAATTGGCCTCGGCACTCGGCACGAGGCGGAACGTGTTGCGGTAGAACTGGCCCAGTGTCGTCAACCGCTGCTGGCCATCAATGACTTGGTTACGCTCGACGCCATCCCTGTCCAACCCCACTTCAAAAAAGAAGGCAGGGACCGAAAGGTTATTGATGACGCTCTCAACGAGCAGGGATTTGGTCGTCGCATCCCATTGGTCGCTGTCGCGCTGGTAGTCGGGGATTTGAACGGTGCCCGCCTCCAACTCCTCCAGCACGACCTTGACGTTGGTCGATTCAGACGTGCTCGACTCGCGGATCAGCGGCTTGATTTCAGGTGTTTCGCTCATGGCGCGCTTATAGCGGTCGAACAGTGATTCGTCGCGCGTTCTCAGCCGATAGCGTCCGGCACCCAGAGATTGTCGAGCGGGAAGGTGTGGGCTTCGAACGGTGGCTGGCAGACGGGTGCGGCGTCTTTTAAGGCCGCGAGCAACAGCCATTTGCCCCCGGTGAGTTCCATGACTTCCAGCGTCTTAGCGATCGGATCGACATACCAGCAATGGCGCACGCCAAACTCCGCGTAGACCGCCAGTTTGTCGGTGCGGTCGATGGCCTGTGTCGATGGCGACAGAATTTCCGCCAGCCAATCGGGCGGTGTTTCGATGAAGGCCGTGTCCGGAAACGGCGTCAAGCGCTCAATCTTCCACCCCGCGATATCGGGAACGACGACGTGGGGGCCGAGGTGGAGTTCCGGTTCGACGATAAAGATCCACCCGCCCGGGCCACGGGTGCCAAAATCAAATGGACCAGTCACCTGCGTGCCCAAGCGATTTGCAGCGACCCCGTGCCGGGGAGCAGGGCGCGGGTGGGCGTGAAGGACGCCAAAGAGGATTTGGCCCGTGACGTGAGGCGGAAGCGCCTCAAGATCGGAGTAGGTGGCGTCCCGAAGTTTCGGTAATGCGTTCATGGCGGCAATCTTGCCGGAAAGCACAAGATAAGTGAAGCGCGAAGACCACCCGGCCTATCGCTGCCGACCCCATCGCCTATCCGGTGCCCGAGACCTTTTACTCCAAGCGTTCCGGCATATAGGCATCCTTGGCCAGATTGGAAAACCGCGTAAATTGGTTTTCGAAGGCGAGCTGGACCGCGCCGACCGGGCCGTGGCGCTGCTTGCCGATGATGACCTCGGCTTTACCCGAAACCATCATCATCTTCTGTTGCCATTCCTGGAATTCTGCCGTGCCCTCATTGGGCTTCAAGCGTTCGACGTAATATTCCTCGCGGAACACAAACATCACCACGTCGGCGTCCTGCTCGATCGAACCCGATTCACGCAAGTCGGACAGCTGCGGCCGCTTGTCTTCGCGTTGCTCGACCTGACGAGACAGCTGCGACAGCGCAATGATCGGGCACTGCAGTTCTTTAGCCAGCGCCTTCAGCCCTGTTGTAATCTCGGTGACTTCCTGCACCCGGCCTTCACCCGTTCGCTTGGACCCGCTGACGAGTTGCAGGTAGTCGATGATCAGGCAGCCCAGCCCCCGCTGGCGCTTGAGTTTACGCGCCCGCGCCGCCAGCTGGGCAATCGAAATACCGCCGGTCTGGTCGATGTAGAGCGGAATTTCGCTCATATCGCGGCTGACCTGTACGAGCTTGCGGAACTGATCCTCGTCAATCATCCCGCGTCGGATTTTCTCAGACCCCACTTCGGCCTGTTCGGATAGAATACGAGCGGCTAACTGTTCCGCCGACATTTCGAGCGAGAAGAACCCAACCACCGCCCCATCGAGCACTTTCGTCGTGCCGTCGGGTTGCAGCTCCGCCTTGTAGTTTTTGGCAATGTTGAACGCGATGTTGGTTGCCAGCGCCGTCTTCCCCATTGAAGGTCGGCCCGCCAGAACGATCAAGTCCGAGGCTTGCAGTCCGCCCATCTTGTTGTCGAGGTCTGACAGACCCGTCGAGATACCCGACAATCCACCCGCACGTTGATAGGCGGCGTTGGCCATTTCAATGGCATTTGTGAGCGCCGTGCCAAAAGTTAAGAACCCCTGGCCATATTTTCCTTTTTCCGCCAGAGCGTAAAGCGCGCCCTCGGCCTCTTGAATTTGCTCTTCGGGAGAAGAATCGACCGGGCTGTCGAAGGCGACATTGACGAGGTCTTCCCCAATCGTGATCAACGTGCGGCGAATGGCCAGATCATAGACCGTCCGCCCATAGTCATGGGCATTGATGATCGTTGTCGCGTTCGCGGCCAGACGACCCAGGTACTGAGGCACGGTTAGGTGCTCGTTGATCGCTTCTGCGTTGTCGAAAAACGTTTTCAGCGTAATCGGGGTCGCCTGTTTACCCGCCTGGATCAGCTTGGCCATCGTCTCGTAGATCTGGCCGTGCAGCGGATCGAAAAAGTGCACGGCTTCGAGGAAGCCGGACACACGTTCGTGCGACTCGTTGTTGATCAAAATCGCCCCTAACAGAGCCTGTTCGGCCTCGATGTTGTGGGGCGGCGTGCGAAACGACAGCGGCTCTGGAGTAGCTGCTGCCTGGCGGAGGTCATTGGATCGGAGGGCTTTGTTCATCCCCCCGTCTTAACGGGAGTCTCACCCCAACTGCGAGCCACTCCCAACGGTATCCCCGATATGCACAGGGCTGAATTTTAACACTTGCGCGTGGCTTGAATCACAGAATGCGCACGCGCCCGGCCCCTCCCTGATAGTCGCACACATAGCTCCGCGCCCGCCACTCCGCCAAAAACAGAGCATCGAGCCGCTCCAAGACCCTCTCACGGGACGCGTGTTTCGCCGGGCACACGACGCGGGTCTAAAGGCTTGTGGTAAACACGCCCTGCCCAATGACCGCAGAACTGACCCCTATCGCCCTCGCCGCCAACGGTTTTCACTTGAACGCAACCTCACTTCCGCTATAACCCGCGCTCCATTGCACTCCGGTTGGAGGCTGAAGGGGAGGCGTGTGGGCCGTAAAGTCCGCGCGTTTGTACTTTCTCCCTGTGTCTTCGCTCTTTACGGGTCGTCGTTCTTTCCACGCCTTTCCTCACATCGGGTCACCGCTGTGAACGGCTTGGAAGAGGCTATGCGCCGGGGTCAAAAAAACTGAGGAAAGGATAGGTCCACATGCCGTTATACGAGCATGTATTCCTGGCGCGCCAGGATGTTTCGGCCCAGCAGGTCGAAGCGATGATGAAGGAATACCAGGGCGTTATCGAAGGCCTGGGCGGCAAAGTTGCCAAGACGGAATACTGGGGCATCAAAGGCCTCGCATTCAAAATCAAAAAGTCCCGCAAAGCCCATTACGTGCTGTTCAACATCGACAGCCCACCGGCAGCCGTGGCCGAAATGGAGCGTCTGATGGGCATCTCGACCGACGTGATCCGTTTCATCACGGTCAAGGTCGAAGAGCACGAAACCGAACCGTCAGCCATGATGCGCAAGTCTGACCGCGACGACCGCGGCGAACGCGATGGTCCCGGCGGCGGCTTCCGCGGCGGCGACCGTGGTGGCCGTGGCGGTGACCGGCCCGGCGGCGGCGGTGGATTCCGTGGCGGCCCAGGCGGCGGCGGCGGTGGCTTCCGCGGCGACCGCGAAGGCGGCGCACCGCGTGGCGATGCTGGCGGCGCGTCGACGTTCCGTCCTCGTCCCCCCCGCGATCCAGCAGCCCCCGGCAGCAGCGCTCCCTCGGATGCGCCACGTGCACCCCGTCCACCTCGCCCTGCCCGCGAAACCACCGGTTCGGAGGAATAAAACATGGCTGAAATCGCAGCAGGCGGCCCAGCGCGCCGTCCGTTCCACCGCCGTCGGAAATCCTGCCCATTCACAGGCACCGGCGCTCCCAAAATCGACTATAAAGACGTCCGTCTGCTCGGCCGCTATGTGTCCGAGCGCGGCAAGATTGTCCCGTCGCGCATCACGGCCGTCTCGGCCAAGAAGCAACGCGAGTTGGCACGCGCCATCAAGCGCGCACGCTTCCTCGGCCTGCTGCCCTACGTGATCGGTTAAACTCAATCGACTGGAGCTGGCATCGCTGGCTCCAGTTTTTATACTGAAGAAGGGTTGGGGCGGATGATCCGCCTCTAACCGCGTTATCCGCGGGACAGCGATAAACTGATGAAACCGAACATTCCCATAGCGTTGGGCGCTGGCATTGTTGCCACGGTCGTCTTTCTGTCGGCCACGACCGGACCCACCATCGCGCGCTTACTGCTCTTGGCAGCCGTGACGCTCCCAATCGCGTTGGCAGGCTATTCCTATAACGCCGCCACAGGCTTCGCAGCGGCTGCCGCTGGCACCTTGCTCATCGTTGCGCTGACGACACTCCCCGCAGGCCTTGCTTTCGCGCTCACACTGGCATTCCCCGCCGCCATCATCGTTTATCTCACCCTGCTTCACCGCGAGAGCACTGACGGCGAGAGCGAATGGTATCCAATCGGCCGCGTGATCGTGGCCACCGCTTTGATGTCGGCAACGATCGTGGCAGCAGGCCTCCTCATCGCGGGAACCACGTCGGACGGATTACACACGGCCGTCAGGGCTTCCATTGACACCATGGTCAAGTCCGGTTTCGGCGGCCTTCCTGGCGGCGGCAGCCTGAGCGAAGCAGACTTGGTCCGCGCCACCGACATCATGACCCAAATCCTTCCCGGCGCATCCGCCGCATTTTGGATGCTGTGTATTCTCACGTGCCAATGGATCGCCGCACGCGTGGCGCTGGCCAGCGGTCAGCTGACGCGCCCCTGGCCCGATCTCGCAGCCTTCAGCCTCCCCGTCGGCACCCAGTTGATCCTGAGCGCGGCCATCGCTGCCACCCTCGTCCTTGAGGGAATGCCGCGCATCATCGTCACAGGCTACGTCGGCGCGCTCTACGCGATCTACGTTCTGATGGGATTGGCCATTGTTCATTACGTCTCGCGCGGAGCCTTCTGGCGCGGCCCAGCCCTCAGCGCGCTTTACGTGCTTCTCATCGTTTTCAACAGCGGCGCGTCACTGCTGCTGGCACTCCTCGCCCTGGCCGACTCGTTCATCCCCATCCGGCGCAAGCCCTGAACTCAAATTCAAAAGTCCCCTTCAACTCAACAAAGGTTTCTCTCATGCAAGTGATCCTCCTTCAACGTATCGGTCGTCTCGGCCAAATGGGCGAAGTCGTCACCGTCAAAGACGGCTATGCCCGCAATTTCCTGCTGCCCCAGGCGAAAGCCCTGCGCGCCACCAAGGAAAACCGCGAAAAGTTCGAAACCCAGCGCGTCCATCTCGAAGCCCACAACCTTGAACTCAAGAAAGAAGCCGAAGCCGTGGGCGAGCAGCTCCAGGGCAAAACCTTCGTTGCCATCCGTCAGGCAGGCGACACCGGCCAGCTTTACGGTTCGGTCTCCACCCGCGACATCGCCGATTCGATCACCGAAGGCGGCTTCAAAGTCCATCGCAACCAGATCGTTCTGGAAACGCCCATCAAGACCCTCGGCGTCCACCCGGTCTCCGTCCAGCTTCATCCAGAAGTGCTCGTGGGCGTCACACTCAACGTCGCTCGCTCGACCGACGAAGCAGGCCGCCAGGCCGCCGGCGAAGACGTGAAGGTGATCAAAGACGAAAAGATGGTTCTTGAAACCTTCAACCCAGAAGACGGCCTCCCCGACGACCGCGCCAACGACTAATCGAGAGCGCGATAGACTGCACCCTCCGCCTCCTCCGGTTTCACTGGGGGAGGCATTTTCATGCTTGGAATCTGATGGCCGCCGCCTCCCGCCAGTAGCTAATTGGCGCCTTTCAGACCTTCTTCTTGATCCGCTCTCGCTCGTGCAGCACTTCCAATTGTAGCTGCTGGAGCTCGATCAAGCGTTCCCATTGCTTGGTCAGCAAGTGATCGACCTTTTCATGCAGATGGCGGATCTCAAGCTCCGCTTTGAGGTTGACCTTATAATCATTTTCCGAACGGATCCGATCCTTCTCTTCAACCCGCCGTTGGCTCATCATAATGATCGGCGCTTGAATGGCGGCAATGGTCGACAAAATCAAATTCAATAAAATAAACGGATATGTATCGAAGGCAGCCTTTTCACCTCGGATCAGGTTGAATGCAATCCACACCCCGAGAAACGCAAAAAACGCGATGAGGAACGACCACGATCCGCCGAATTCGGCCAGTTGATCGGATACTTTTTCCCCGAACGTCCGCTGGTCCTCGTACTCTTCTTGCACGTTTTCAGCGATCGTCTCGTGATGCTCTAAACTTTCCGCCACGCGACGGTCGAGGTCGGACAACTCGCCCCGTTCCTGCATCAGCATATCCTCGACGTAGCGCGACCGGTATTTCCCGATCTCGTCGATGCTGATGGGCGAATCGGGCGCCAGATCGGGATGCTCCACCCGGATCGCATCGACGAGGCTTGGCCGCAACGATCCCAACTGCATGGTCTTGCGCCGCGCCAATTCCTTACCCGACAACGCGCACGTCACGCGCTTGTTGCCGATGGCTTGCTCGCTCGCGGCAGCAGCTGCCACTGCAATCGCTGCCTGTTCTTCGAGGTTCGGCGTCGACATGGGACTGATCCGTTTGAATAAAGGCGATGACGGAAACGCTTGAGCAAAGCCGGTCTGGCGCAGATGAGGCGACCTATTGACCCCGGCTGGAAATCAAAAACGTTGGCAACCTTCATGCCGCAAGCCTTGCCACGAAGCAGCAAAAATCTGGCCTGCAGGCTCCAAAGTCCCGACGGAGAGCAGGCGGCTATTCGCCGCTTCTCTCAGCCGCCTAACGGCCACCGTTGCCCACCGCTCCAAAACCCAGGTTCCCCGCCGCTGTCGATCGCGTGGTCGACGAGTTCAAGATACGCCGCCCGCGAAAGGAGCGCCTCAAGCCGCCCTCGGATCAACACGTACGGCTTTAATCCCCCAGCTGGCTCCTGAACCGTGAATCGGATCGGATGCGCCGCATCAATCGTCACCCATGTATCGAGGTTAGTCCGCACTCCGACATCGGCGTGCTCGCCGGTACCCTCAAACCGCAACGCCACCCCGATGAACGGCGCGTCCGCAACCGCCACATCGACCTTTTCCGCAGGCGTGACGAGATACGTTCGCCCATCCTCGTCCTTGCGCAGAACTGAAGCAAACAAGGCAACCAATGGTTTCCGCGTAATTGCACTGCCGCGATATGTCCACGACCCGTCGGCCGCTATGGCAAGCCCGATGTCCCCGCAGTACGGCGGGTTCCACAAGTGCACCGGCGCCGCATCGCTGTTACGGGCGCCAGACCCCGCCGCCCGGGCGATGGCCTCCAGACCGCCTGCATCCCCGGCATCTGACGGCGGTCCCAGTCCACCCCGCCCGCTCTCGTGCGTCATGTGCCTATCCTGCTCATCTGATCGCCTCGCCTGACCCGGTCCAAAACCGGCAGCATTGCGGCTAACGTAACATTCACTTGACCCGACAGGCCCTCCTCTAGATCGTTTAGGTGTCATATTCTGAGCGCTTTGCATAACGGATCGACCCATGACCTCCATCGCCGAAACTCATGCCGATATCGTGCCGCGCCTTGAAGCGGCGGCCGAGCGGGTCCAGAGGGCACACAAAGCAGCCGCCGGCTTGATCTTTGGCCAGGACATCGTCATTGAGCGCACGCTCGTGACCATCCTGTCGGGTGGCCACGCCCTGCTCATCGGCGTTCCCGGTCTCGCCAAAACCCTGTTGGTCGACACCCTCGGCAAGGTGTTGGGCCTCGATGCAAAACGCATCCAGTTTACGCCCGACCTGATGCCATCAGACATTATCGGCTCTGAAGTCTTGGAGGATAACCCCGGCCAGCGCCGCTCGTTCCGCTTCATCCAAGGCCCGATCTTCACCCAGCTGCTGATGGCCGACGAGATCAACCGTGCCAGCCCCAAGACCCAGTCGGCCCTCCTTCAGGCGATGCAGGAACACCACGTCACAGTGGCGGGTCAGCGCTACGATACCCCCGCGCCGTTCCATGTGCTGGCGACACAGAACCCTCTCGAACAGGAAGGCACCTACCCCCTTCCTGAAGCGCAACTCGACCGGTTCCTTCTCCAGATCGACGTCAATTATCCCGACCTCGCCGCTGAGCGCCGGATGCTCTATTCGACAACCGGCACCGAACAACGCACCGTCGAAACCGTCTTCTCCGCAGCCGAGTTGATGGCAACGCAACGTCTCGTGCGCCAGATCCCCGTTCCCGATAAGGTCGTCGAGGCCATTCTCAAACTCGTCCGGTCGGCGCGCCCCGGCACCGGAGCCAACGTCGAAACCGATCGCTTCGTCGCCTGGGGTCCAGGCCCGCGCGCCTCCCAAGCCCTCATGCTCGCCGTCCGCGCAAAGGCCCTGATCGACGGTCGCTTGGCCCCTTCCGTCGACGACGTGATCGCCCTCGCCGACCCCGTCTTGCGCCATCGTATGGCGCTGACCTTCACCGCCCGCGCCGAAGGCAACGACCTCGGCCAGATCATCCACCGTCTCGCGAGCCAGGTGGAGTAAGCCATCCATGGCAGGGTTCCCCTCCAACCGCCGCGATACCGCACCGCTGCCAACTGCTGCCGCATCGCGACGCGATCTGAATGCGCTGGAACGCGACGCTCACGGCCTGGCCGACCGCCTCCCCGACCTTCTGCTCGACGCCGAACGGATTGCAGCCAACGTGTCCCACGGCATTCATGGCCGCCGCCGCGCGGGCCCCGGCGAAACCTTCTGGCAGTTCCGCCAATACACGACCGCCGACAGTGCCCAAACGATCGACTGGCGTCGCTCCGCCAGTTCCGACCAGCTCTATGTCCGCGAACGCGAGTGGGAGGCAGCCCACACCGTCTGGCTCTGGCCCGATGTCTCCGCATCCATGAATTTCAAAAGCCACCTGTCCAAGACGACGAAACGCAACCGAGCCATCGTGTTGACGCTGGCCGCCAGCGAGCTCCTTGTCCGTGGCGGCGAGCGTGTCGCCCTGCTTGGCCTGACTCAACCCATCGCATCCCGCCGCGCCCCAACCAAACTCGCCGAAGCACTCGCCCAAGCCGGGCGAACCACTGACGCGATGGACAGCCTGCCACCCAAAGCCCGACTGTCGCGTTTTTCGGGCGCTGTTCTGTTTTCCGATTTCCTTGATCCCGTCCCGGCAATCCGAGAGCGCCTCGAAGCGTTGGCCAGCGGCGGCGTGCAGGGCCACATCGTCCAGGTCCTCGACCCGGCTGAGGAAACCCTCCCCTATTCGGGCCGCACTGAATTCGTTGGCGTCGAAGGCACCGAGCGCTGGATTGCCGAACGCGCCGAAACGTTAGCGCCAGCCTACATCGAAAAGCTGAAGGCCCATCGCGCCGAGTTGATTGAGACGACGAAACGTATCGGCTGGTCGTTCCTGCTCCACCACACCGACCGTCCAGCCTCCGAACCCTTGCTCGCCCTGATCGCCCGCCTGCAGGGCCACGACACCAGTGCGCGATCGTGGCAATCATCCCCCGCCTCCGCTGGCAAGACCGCAGGTGAGGCATGACGCTCGGCGCACTGACGTTCCTCAATCCCTGGCTTTTGGCAGCCCTCGCATCCCTGCCCGTGATTTACTGGCTGTTGCGAACCGTCCCCCCGCGCCCGCAGGAAGTCGCGTTTCCTGCAACGCGCATCCTCGTCGGCCTCCAGTCCAAAGAAAAGACCCCGGCCAAGACCCCATGGTGGCTGCTGCTCATCCGGCTCCTCGCCGCAGCCCTGGTGATTGGCGCACTGGCAGAACCCATCCTCAACCCGACCCGCGAAACAGGCCTCCAGGGCACCGGCCCCGTGGTCATCGCCGTCGACAACGGTTGGGCCGCAGCGGCCCGCTTTGCCCAGCGCACCGCCCTGATCGACCGCTTCATCTCGGAAGCCGAAGCCCAGCGCCGCCCCGTCGTACTGCTGGCCACAGCCTCCCCTGCCAAAACCGTGGCTGCCAAACTCGAAGCCCCTCAAGACGCCCGGGCGACGGCAGCTGCCTTGATCGCCCAGCCGTTCGCGCCAGACCGCATCGCTGCCGTCACCGCCCTTGAAGCAAGCCTTGCCGCCGCCAAGGGTCAAGCCAGTCTCATATGGCTGACCGATGGCATCGACGAGACCGGCGATGCCGGTGCGTTCGCCGTACGCCTCGCAAAACTCGGCACACTGAGTGTCGTCGACGCCAAGTCCGCCGAAGCAGGCCTCGGTGTCGCAGCTGGTGTCGGCGTCAAAGGCAAACTGGAAGCGCAGGTCATGCGCGCCGAGACCACCGGCCCGCGCGACGGCGTGCTCCACGCCCTCTCCATCCGCAGCCAGCGCCTGGGCGAAGCCGTTTTCCGTCTCCCCGCAGGCAGTGCATCCACTACCGTCACCTTCGATTTACCGCTGGAGTTGCGCAATCAGGTCGCGCGCGTCGAACTCGCGGGCGAGCGCTCCGCTGGTGCCGTCAGTCTACTCGACACCCGCTCGCAGTGGCATCGCATCGGCCTGATTTCGGGCGAAAACCGCGAGCAGGCTCAAGCCCTCCTCGCCCCACTCTATTACATCGAGAAGGCCCTCGCTCCGTTTGCCGAAATGATCAAGCCCAAGGACAGCAACATCGCCGTCAACGTCGACCAGAGCCTCAAGGAACAGGTCAGCATTCTCATGATGGCCGACATCGGCACCCTGTCGGGCGATGCCCACGACCGCATCGACGCCTGGGTCCAGAAAGGCGGCGTACTGGTCCGTTTCGCCGGCCCGCGCCTGGAAAAGGGCGGCGACGACCTAATGCCCGTCCCGCTCCGCCTTGGCGGTCGAACGCTCGGCGGCGCCCTGTCGTGGTCCACGCCCCAATCGCTCGCCCCCTTCGAAGACCAGAGCCTGTTTGCCGGGCTCACCATTCCCCCCGACGTCTCCATCAACCGCCAGGTTCTCGCCGACCCGGGCCGGATCGGCCAAAACGTCAAGGTGTGGGCGCGCCTCGCCGATGGCACCCCACTCGTCACCGCCGTCCAGCGCGGCAAGGGCGAACTCGTGTTGTTCCACATCACCGCCAACTCAGACTGGTCGAACCTCCCATTGTCGGGTCTGTTCGTTGATATGCTGCGGCGAATCTCAACGCTTGGCAAAAGTGCCGGTGCCATTGGAGACGCAAGCGTGAACGCCACCCCCGATAGCACAACGCAACCCGCCGAAACCGTTCTCCCCCCGGTGCAGACGCTGGACGGCTATGGCGCACTGAAGCCCCCACCGCCGACCGCCCAACCCATCGCCGCCGCCACAGCGGCAACGGTAACCGCCTCTCTTGATCATCCCCCCGGCTATTACGGCTCGGCAGGCGCCCCTCGCGCCATCAACGTGTTGACCGAAAAGAGCACGCTCCGCCCGCTCCCAGCGCTCGCCCCCGGCATCGAACGCCGCGGCTACGACGGCGCGACGGCCACCCCGCTGAAGGCCTCGCTGCTTGCCATCGCCCTGGGTCTGTTGTTTGCAGACGTGCTAGCGGTTATCATTCTCAGCATGGGCGGCTTGCGTCTGGCGACCAGAAGGGCTGCCCCCGCCGCTGGTGCCTTGATTGCATTCGCGCTGTTCATCGCCTCGGGCAGCGATGCCTTTGCGCAGGCCGTTCAGCGCAAGTCATCCACCGCCACCGCGCCCGTCCCGACGGCAACCATGCCCCCCAACGATACGACCGCCATGCGCGCCACCGGCAAGGTCACGTTCGGCTACGTTCTTACCGGCGACCGAGACACCGATGGCGTCAGTCGTATCGGACTATCTGGACTTGGCCACTTCCTCGCGCTCAAAACCGCCGTCGAACCCGGCGAACCGATGGGCATCAACATCGCCACCGACGAGATTGCGTTCTACCCGGTGCTGTATTGGCCGGTCCTGGCGGACGCTCAGGCGCTGCCCGAAGCAGCCCTGGCGCGCATCGACGCGTACATGAAAGAAGGCGGCCTGATCATCTTCGACACCCGCGATTACGGCCAAGGCGGTGGCGGAGGTCTGTCTCCGGGGGGCCGCACCGGCAGCGCATTGCAACGCCTGCTCGCCCGCCTTGACGTCCCCCGCCTGGAGCCGGTGCCCGAAACGCACGTCTTGACCAAATCGTTCTATCTGCTTCGGTCTTTCCCTGGCCGCTGGGACGGTGGCCAACTCTGGGTCGAAGCCGCCGACGAGGACGACAGCGGCGGCCAAGCCCGCAAAGCCCGCCGCGCCGATGGCGTCACCTCGATCATGATCACCTCGAACGATTTTGCTGCCGCTTGGGCACTCGATGATCGAAACCGGGGCTTGTTCGCCTTGGTTCCCGGCGGCGAAATGCAACGCGACATGGCCTTCCGCGTTGGCGTCAACATCGTCATGCACGCGCTGACCGGCAACTACAAAGCCGATCAGGTCCACGTTCCAGCCCTGCTCGAAAGGTTGGGACAGTAGATGAACTGGTCAATAGATTTCGCCCCCCTGCTGCCGCTTCCACTGTTCTTGGCAGCCGCAGTCGTCGCCGCCGTCCTCGTCGGCATCATGCTGTTCCGCCGCCAGCGCGGCGCGCCCTTCCGTGCCCTCGCACTCGCAACCCTGCTGGCAGCCCTCGCCAACCCGACGCTGCGCGAAGAACAACGCGAAAGCCTCGCCAACGTCGCCATCGTCATCCTCGACGAGAGCACGAGCCAGCAGCTTGCCAAACGCCCAGAGCAGATGGCAGCCATCAAGGCAAGCCTTGAAGCCAAGCTCGCCAAAATCCAAAACCTCACCGTAAAATACGTCAGCGCAGGCAAACCCGGAGAAGCCGCCCAACCCGGCACGAACCTCTTCTCCTCCCTCAACGCTGCCCTCGCCGACACCCCGCCGGACCGCCTCTCCGGCGTCATCATGATCACCGACGGCCAAGTCCACGATGTCCCCAAATCGCCATCGACCCTCGGCTTCGACGCTCCCGTCCACGCCCTTCTGACCGGCGAACCCGGCGAGTTCGATCGCCGCGTTGAAGTCCTCAAAGCACCCCGCTACGGAATAGTCGGACAATCCCGCGAGATCGAAGTCGCCATCCGCGAAACCGGCAAAACCGGCCGCGCTGGCAACACTGCCAAGGTCACGGTCCGGCGCGAAGGCAAACCCGACGAAGTCCGCTTAGCCCGCATTGGCGGCACCGTCAAATTCGATATGCCCTTCCCCCACTCGGGCACCAACATCGTCGAGATCGAGCTGGAAACAGCGCCCGGCGAACTCACGCCCGCCAACAATCGCGTCGTGGTCGAAGCCGAGGGCGTGCGCGAGAATTTGCGCGTTTTGCTGGTCTCGGGCGAGCCCCACGCGGGCGAGCGCACGTGGCGCAACCTGTTGAAGTCGGACGCAGCGGTCGACCTCGTCCACTTTACGATCCTGCGTCCGCCCGAAAAGCAGGACGGCACGCCCATCAATCAACTCTCGCTGATCGCCTTCCCGACCCGCGAATTGTTCTCCGAAAAGATCAAGGAATTCGACCTGATCATTTTCGACCGTTACCAGCACAAGGGCATCCTGCAGATGCTCTACTACGACAATATTTCGCGCTACGTTGATCAGGGCGGCGCACTGCTGGTCGCGGGCGGTGACGACTATTCCGGCCCGGCAAGTCTGTTCCGCACGCCGCTCGCACCGGTCCTTCCCGCAACCCCGACCGGCCGCATCCTCGAAATCCCCTTCAAGGCCAAAATCACCGCCGATGGCAACAAACATCCCGTCACCGTTGGCCTTGCGGGTGGCGCTGGCGACAACCCGACTTGGGGTCGCTGGTTCCGTCAAGCCGAAGTTACCCCCACCCGAGGCCGCACGATCATGGAAGGGTCGGGCAAAGCCCCCCTTCTCGTCGTGGACCGCAAGGGCAAGGGACGCGTCGCCCTCCTGACCTCCGATCAGGCATGGCTGTGGGCGCGCGGCTTTGAGGGCGGCGGCCCTCATGCCGACATGCTGCGCCGCTTGTCCCACTGGTTGATGAAAGAGCCCGACCTCGAAGAAGAACGCCTCATCGCTGCGGCCCGTGGCATGAAGCTCACCATCGAACGCCGCACCATGGGCGACAAGGTCCCGCCCGCCACACTCTCCGCCCCCGGCGGCGAGAACACCGAACTGAACCTTGAACTGGCAGCCCCCGGCGTCTGGCGGACCACCGTCGATGTGAAACTGCCTGGCCTTTACAAAGTCCAAACGGCCAACGGCACTGAAACCCTCACGGCGGTCGCCCACGCAGGCACACTCGACGTCCGCGAGATGAGCGAAGTCGTCGCCAGCGAAGACAAGATGAAGCCGCTGGCCGAAGCAACCGGCGGCGGCGTGTTCTGGACCCGCAGCGACAGCCTGCTCCAGCAGGCCAGCGCCACCTCGGTCGACGTCCCGCGCATCTCCATGCTGTCGGGCGCGCGCGTCATGTCGGGATCAGGCTGGCTCGGTTTCAAAGACCGCCAAGCCTACGTTACCAAGGGCGTCAAACTCACCCCCCTCTTCACCGGCGCCACAGCCCTCCTCGCCATCATCGCCCTCATGACCCTCGCCTGGTGGCGCGAAGGGAAGTAGTCGGTACGACGTCGCTGTTAAATGCCCCGCATATGCGCCGTTAAAGCGAAGTCCACCGACAAACCGGATCATTTGAATGTGCACGATTAGAGAGATCGAGAGCAGCAAATACCTTTGTTTGCTTAGTATCTCCGAGCCTCGTGACAATCAGTTGCGCCTACTGATCCGCCAAGCCGGGATCAGTCCAGCGCAAGGCCAATCGGACACTTCCGCAGTTGGCCCACACACGAGTTTTCTTCCAATCGAAGCAGACGGACGAATATTTGAAATCATCTGGGACTACTATTTAGGATACGGCGTTCGAAACGAGTCTAACGCCGCCATTGACCCATGCGAAGTTGGAGTTGGCCGCGTGTTCCGCGTCTGCACGAAATCTCGCTTCTTGGATTACCTAGCTGTTGCTTGCGTCGCGCATGAGACATGCGGCGATCCACTCACGCATTGGAACGTCAATTGCTTGAATCACACTATTGATATCGTCGGCCCAGGTGAACCATGTATCCGCGAAATCCAACCAAACGAATTGCCAGCGTGAGACTACATTACACCGCCACCTGCAGCAGCACGATGCCCGCAATCGTCAGCCCGATCCCGGCCCCTTCGAGCCGCGTGATCCGCTCGCGAAAATAGAACGCTGAAATCAGCAACGTAAAAATCACCTCGATCTGCCCGACGATCCGCACGTGCGCCGAATTTGTCATCGCGAACGCCGTGAACCATCCAATCGACCCCAGCGCGCTCGTGACGCCGACAAAGCTCGCCAACGAAAACGCACCCGCAACGGCCCGATGCGCACCCGGCTCCTTGACCGCCAACCATCCCCCCATGGCCAAGACCTGAATGGCCGTGACCGCCGCGACAGTGACGGCCCCGCTCATGAACGCCGACGCAGGTGCCAGCGCCAAGGCCGCTTCGCGCAGCGTTAGATTGCAGATGCCAAACATCAAACCCACAAACAGCCCCATCCGCACCGATGGCTCGGCAAAGGTCGCGTGCCACGCCGCGCGCTCACCCGAGGCGGCCGTTTTTGCGGTCATGATGATCGCAACCCCAAGTCCGGTCAGCGCGAGTGCAACCCACGCCGTCAAGCCCAGCGTCTGCCCAAACAGCCAAGACCCGATCACAGCGGTAAAAATCATGTCTGATTTGCCGAGCTGGTTGGCGACGGCAAAATTGCGCAACTGGTACAGCGATAGCAGGACGGCGGTGGCCGCCATCTGCGTGAGCGCGGTCAGTGACGCGTAAACTAAAAAGCGCCCGTCGACCGTCGGCAAAGCTTCGCCGCTGATGACCAGCACAAGCCCGAGATAGACCAGCATGACGGGCAAACCGAGCAATGCGCGCACGTAGGTCCCAACCATCACACTCAGCTGCGATGTTAGTTCCTTCTGCGCAGCCGTCCGCACGGCCTGAAGTGCAGCCGCCCCAACCGTCAGCCAAATCCAAGTTTCACCCAGCCCGTCGCCAGCGCTCATGGCTCGAACATGAACCTAAACCGTCGCTGGATCGGAATTGAGCCGGTTCAACTGCTTGTTCTTGGGCGACACCGTTGCAATGTACCCGTAACCGTCCAGCGTCTCCATCGCCGACCTGATCTTGGCCGCGTCGCCCAGATACTCGACCGCAAAAACCGTCCGCCCCGCCGATTTCGCCAGATCGAGTGCACGGCGCGAAAACGTGATCTCGTCCTTGGGGTTCAGCCGCTCCGCCGAGGTCAGGCCATACAGCAGGCATTCCTTGGCAACCCCGTCGATGGCTTGCCGCAGATGTTCATGTTCCAACAAAACCTCGGCGTTCTGCATCACGATGGCAAAAGTGGGCACACGCGCTTTGGCATAGTGCGACAACCGCGAGATGAAGTTGACCATATCGCCTTCGAGGTCAGGCCGCGACGCAGCAATCTTTTTGTTGCGCGCCTGCAAGTCCTCGAACACATCGCATTTGTCGAGATAAACCCCGTCAAATCCTGCCGCCAAGACCTTATCGAGATACGACGTCGGCTTGCCATAAAACGCTGCCTGCCAACCGGGCTCCCAGAAGCAGACCGAATAGTTTTCCTTCCAATCCGGATTTTCATCGAGCAGCCAGGGTGGCTTTTGTGCGCTCCACGCCGGGTCCCAGTAATACCGGTAGCTTTCGGCTTCCCCGATCGACATGTAGGCCAGCACCAAGCGCCGCGACCCGTCCGCCTTCGTCTGCATTCGCGCGACATCATCGCGCGTGAAGGCCTGCTCGTCGGATCCATCGCGCGAATAGTCGACCACCATCACGTCGAAAACGGACGCCGCCACCTCTGCAATGTTCACCTTCTGCAGTTGATAGCCCCAAGACCGCACGCCCTCAAACGCACCCGTGCCAACGGCCCTCCTGACGAGAGGCACATGCCCGGCGCCCGACCCGGGCTCGGGCTCGGCAGCAGGAGCAGTACGCAGCGGCGGCGATGGTCGCACGGCCTCCGCAGTGTCGATGTCCACAGCGCTCGGCTTCGCAGCCGCCTTATGCTTGCGCGGTTTGCTCACGGCAGCGTCGTCTCCTGCTCGATCGTGACCAACCGGGTTCGAGCCACCACGTGTTGGCGTTCCAGCCCGGCCCGACTTTGCAGCCCTGTTCCGCCGCAAAATCTCCAGTGCGACGGCCGCAACGATAATCACGATCAGTAGAAAAGTTTCCAACATCCGCTAACGCCCCTCAAGCCTGGCCCGCCGCTGACTGCCGCCGGTAAGAGGCATAGCGTAATTCAGGACAGAGCTTTGGCGTTGTTTGCCGTCAACTGCAAGGGTTTGGCGGCACGAACGGATCGGTTTGTCCGCCCCCCGACGTGGCGGGTTGCCCACCGATAGCGGCTAATCTGGGGGTCTCGTCTGGCCCAGTAAGACTGAGAGTCGATAAGGAACGCTCGGTGAAGTGAATGAGGAACCCGTCGCCCTGTGCGAGCTTTCTGGCTTCGGCAGCCTTATACGCCGCATCCACATATTCCACGACCATGACCTTGCCGCCCGCGCGCTTCATGGCCCGCAACGACGCCGCCGCAACCAATCGTTCGTCATTCGCCATCGGCTCGCCCGCCTTGTCGGCATTGAAATACAGGCTCTCTTTCGCCACGCCATCGAGCTTGGCCCGAAGTCCCTTATGGGCGAGCAACTCCTCTGCGTTCTGCAGCACGACAAGTGCCTGAGGGTTGAGTGTTCGCGCGTGATCGCTCAGCGCCGAGATAAACCCGATCATATCCTGCCGGGCCGAAGCGCGTTCCTTGAATTCGTAGTAGACATCAGCCCGGTCCAGATAGATCCCGTCGAACCCCGCCGCCATGACCCGGTCGACATAGCTGTCGGATTTTCCGTAAATGACCGACTGCCAACCGGGCTGCCAAAATCGCACGGGGTAGTTTCCCGCCCATTGCGGATTGGCAGCGCCCAACCACGCCGGACAATTGGCCATATGCTGCCAAGCGGGGTCCCAATAGAACCGGTACCATTCGGCCTCACCAATCGACATATAGGCCAATACGACTCGCCGCGATCCATCCGGCTTGACCTTCAGCGCCTCAATTTCGGAGCGGCGAAACGACAGCTCGACGCTTTCAACCCGGTCGGGCGCATGATCAATCACCACAAGGTCGAATGGCGACGAGGCCAGTGCCGACGGATCGAGCTTTTGCAGCTGATAGCCCCAGGTTTTGACATTTGCCATCAACGAACGTCGCGCCTTTTCGGCGCCAACATCCGCTGTCGCAACCCCCGCCGAAAGTCCGCCCGCGAGAGCGGCAACAAAACTGATGAGCTTAAGAGACCTGAAAAAACGCATTTTAAAATTGAACTCCCGGCAGCCAGAGCTTGGCGAGATCACGCGGACCGATATAGGGGACAAACCCTTCTGCTCTAATGCGCGAGACGGCATCGGCGTTCCGCGTGCGGTCACTCACATAATCGACGACGAACACCGGGCGACCGGCAGCTTTGGCGCGGCGCAGATTCTCCAACACAAACCGAATAGTCTGCGTTGAATTCTTATTTTGCGAAAAATCCTCGCCGTAAAACAAACTTTCTTTCGCAACCGCGTCAATGGCCTCGATCATTTTGGGATACGCCAGCAGCTCCTCGGCATTTTGCAAAATGACCATGAATCTCGGGTCTTTCGCCCGTGCGTGCGCCGCCAATCGCGCGACGAAATCGACCATCTTATTCGCCCCGTCAGGGCACTCTTTTTTTATCTCGGCATAAACGTCGACACGGTCGAGGTAAACACCATCAAATCCCAGCTCCAGCAATTTATACAGGGGCGACGGCTCCTCGGCATAAAAACTGCGACCATTCTCATCGCCCAGAATGGTGTCTTGCCAACCCTTTTCACAAAACCGGATGAGCCGGTTGCCCTTCCATTGCGGATTTTCCTTCATCATCCAATCGGGCGCTTCCTCGATCTCGTATTCTTTGTCGTAGTAAGCGCGGTAGTCCTCCGACTCACCAATCGACAAATAGGAAATCACGAGGCGGCGGCTGCCATCCGGCGCGCGCTTCAGTCTCTCGACTTCCGCCTTGGTGAAAGGTTTGCCCGTGTCCAGGCCAGTGGTTGCGTCCACCACCAGCATTCCGTAGGAAGAGGCATTGGCCTGCGGGAGGGATAAAGAGGCGAGCTGATAGCCCCAGCTGCGGACAGCATTGATGGCGGAAAGCCGCTCCGAGCGGGCAGCCTCCAATGCTGAATTCCGCGCAGCCGGTGTGCGCACAACGGGCTTTGGTGCCGGAACTGATACACCATCACGCGTAACGCCACCCGCCAGCGTCAATGGGGTGGGTTGAGCGAGCACAGGGTGCGCCGCTACCAGGAATGTAAATCCGCCGATCGCAACTATGGCGACCATCGCAAGGAGCGCTCGCAGCGAGAGTGCCGCGAAACTCGAACGAAGTGCTCTGGTCCAGTCGTTTGGAAACATCGGCCGCAACTTGATTCTCAGCTCCGGCAAGGGCGGAATGACGTCCGGACGCGCCAAACGGGCGCCCCCGGTTGCAACCTGTCGTCTCCCCCCTGGACCCGCGCCCGACCGCGGGCAAACCTGAAGCGCTCTCACCCGCTAAAAGCCGACGCCCTATTTTCGGAGCAGAGCCGCTGCCGGTTCGCCAATTCCGATCGTTGCTGGGGCGGGCTCAGCAGAGAGTTCGATAGACGCGCTGGCAAGATACGTCGCCAAAGCCGTGACGGCAATCATCAGTCCAAGTCCGACGGCTGCCCGCTTGGCAACCCATCCCCAGGAAGGCGGAACAGCCTCTGGGCGGATTAACACCAGTTCGGCTTGCGCCGTTCCGGCTGTGGATGTTCCCGCCGAAGCCAGTCCTGCAGCAGTTTGCGAAATCGTCATCGTTTATCCTGGTCGCTCAATGATGGCCCAAACGCGGGAACGAACGAACACAAATCACTCTTAGTGTCGGGTCGCGATCACGGCATTAACCAATGCGCGCCGCAAATCGTTCAGGACAGTTCGCGCAAGAGGTGACGCCGAACCTTGACGGGGTCAAGACGAGGTTAAGGCTTCATCGCGGCAGACGAACGACCGTGGTAAAGTCGCAACGCAAACGTGCAGGACGCGACCCAGACCTACAGCATCGCGCGGGTCTGCCGCACCATGGCATTGGTCGCTGGAAAGTCTGTTTTGCCAGACCCGAGCATCGGGATCGCAGCAACCACGAGCAACGCCCGCGGCACCCACAATTCGGGAAAACCATGATCTTGCGCATGGGCTTGCAGCGCAGACCGCTCGGCGTCCGGCTTATCGGTCACAAGAATGAGCTGTTCGCCCTTCTTGGGATCGGCTAACGCCACCACGACATGGTTCGCCCCCGGCCAAACGCTCGACGCCAGGCTCTCGACCGCCGCCAGCGACACCATCTCGCCGCCGATTTTGGCAAACCGCTTTGCTCGCCCCTTGATCGTGATAAATCCGTCATCAATCGACACAATATCTCCCGTGTCGTGCCAGCCTCCCTCGGGCGGCAAAACCACGCCGGGCGCATCGTCGAGAATATAGCCTGCCATCACGTTGGGACCGCGCACCAGCAATCGCCCGCCATCATGGATGCCCTCGACCGGCACCAGCTTCGTCTCAACCCCCGCCAGGGCCCGCCCAACCGTACCGATTCGCGTCGCCCCCGGCACATTCACCGAAATCACCGGCGCACATTCGGTCGCTCCATAGCCTTCTAAAAACACAGCCTGCGTTTCCGCCCACAGCGCGCGCGTTGTCTCCTTGACGCGCTCAGCCCCCGCCACGACGAAGCGCAGGCTGTCGAAATCACCAGGCTTTGCCGCGCGCGCATAGCCCGCAGCGAACGTATCGGTTGCAAACAGCACGGCTGGCTTTTTCGCCGCAATCAATCGCGGGATCTCGCGGTAATGCAGCGGGCTGGGGTACAAAATGACCGGCATCCCGTTAAGGATCGGCATCAAGGTCCCAGCCGTCAGTCCGAACGAATGAAACATCGGCAGCGGATTGAGCACGCTCATCGCCGGGGTGAAATGACCTTCCGCGCGCGCGAAAATCTGTTGGCAATTGGCAACGATATTCGCGTTCGTCAGCGCAACCCCCTTGGGATTGCCCTCTGTCCCCGACGTGAACAAAATGACAGCGGTTCGCTCAGGTGCGCCACCTTGCCGCCCGTGCACCCAGCGCGCAAATCGAGAACTGATCACGCCGCTGAGCTTATCGCGCCAGTTCAGCGCCGCCCGCACATCTTCAAGATACACAATCTCGACCGGCTTGCCCGGTGCGGCCTCGGCCCCACCCAGCGCCTCGATCACATCCTGGAGGTTCGCCTTCTCGATAAACCGCCGCGATGTCACAACCCGGCGGATTTGCCCGGTCTTGAGCGCCGACACGAGATTTCGCGGCCCCGCCGTGTAGTTCAGCACGGCTAATGTCCGCCCAAAGGCATTGAGTCCAAGCGCTGCAACCACAAGACCCGGCACATTGGGCAGCAACACCCCGACCGGTTCGTGTCCCGGCATCAGGCCGCAAAGTTTGCGCCCTAGTACAAAGCTCGCCAGCACCAGATCGTCATACGTCATCGCCGCGCCGTCGGCGTCCTGAAGAATGACCTTCCCCCCGCCGTGCCGCATCCGCGCGGCCAACAGCGCGTCGAAGATCGTGGTCTCGGCAGCAGTCGCATCAAAAGCCATGGGCAACGGGTCCAGCGTTAACAGCACAAAGACCAAACACGCCGCAACCGCTAACGCAACCGCCCCACTTCGCCGGTGCAACTTTCACAAGATGAGAGACCGCTCCCAATCCCTGATCCCACCTGCGCTCCTCAATCCTTCCGTGTCAGCGCCACCCGTGGCGGCGAACTCGTATTCAACGCCGCTCCCCGCCCCGACAGCGACGGATTGGTCATAAAATACTGATGCGCGTTGAATGGCTCTTCGCCGGGTTCCGGCACGATACGAACAGACGAACCGTCCGCCTTGATCCGCCAGCTCTGTTGATTGTCGCGAAGATTGGCGACCATGATCTGGTTGAGCACCTGCTCGTGCACGCGCGGCGTTCGGATCGGAACCATCGATTCCACCCGACGGTCGAGGTTGCGCGGCATCATGTCGGCCGAAGCGATATAAACCGCAGCCTTCGCAGACGGTAGCCCCTCGCCCTGACCAAAACAGAACACCCGCGCGTGCTCCAGGAACCGCCCGATGATCGACTTGACGCGGATGTTGCTCGATAGCCCAGGAATGCCGGGCCGCAAGCAGCAGACGCCGCGCACAACGAGGTCGATTTCCACGCCCGCCTCGCTCGCCTCATACAGCGCGTTGATGATCTGCGCATCGACGAGAGCATTCATCTTCATCCAAATCTGGCCGGGCCGCCCAGCCTTCACATGCGCCATCTCTTCGCGAATATGCGCGATGATCCGGTCGCGGATACCAAACGGGCTCGCCGCCATGACTTCGAGCTTGGCCAGTTCGCCATACCCCGTCACGAAATTCAAAATCCGCGTCACATCGCGTGCGATTTCGGGATCGTCGGTGAACAAAGACAGGTCCGTGTAAACCTTTGCCGTCTGGGGGTGATAGTTGCCCGTCCCGATGTGCACGTATGTAGTCAGCTCCGAGCCCTCGCGGCGCACAACCAGCCCGAGCTTGGCATGGGTCTTGAGTTCGACGAACCCATAGACCACATGCACGCCGGCATTTTCCAGATCGCGCGCCCAGCGGATATTGGCCGCCTCATCGAACCGGGCCTTCAACTCGACCACCGCCGTCACCGATTTCCCGGCCTCGACCGCTTCTTTCAGCGCCTGCACGATGGGGCTGTCGCGCGATGTCCGATACAGCGTCCATTTAATGGCAAGTACATTGGGATCGGCCACCGCCTGCCGCAGATACTGCAACACGACGTCGAAGCTTTCGTAGGGGTGATGAACCACCAGATCCTTATTGCGGATCGCAGCAAAGCAATCCCCATTCAATTCGCGCACCCGCTCGGGGAAGCGAATATTGAACGGTTTGAACAACAGATCCGGCCGCTCCGACACGATCAATTGTGATGTATCCGCCAGCGCCAGCAGGCCGTCCTTGGTGAAAACGCTCGCCTCACCGACTTCGAGTTCATCGACCACGAAACGCCGCAGCGTCTCGGGCATTTTCTTCTCGATCTCAAGCCGGATGACGAGCCCGCGCCGACGCCGTTTCAGCGCCGTTTCATACGAGCGCACGAGGTCTTCGGCCTCCTCCTGCATCTCGATATCGCTGTCGCGCAGCACACGAAACGCACCCTGGCTCTTCACATCGCATCCCGGAAACAGCGACGGGATGAACATCCCGATCAACGTCTCCAACTGAATGAACCGGCATTCCCCGGGCGCATTGTCGGGAGCCCGCAGGCGAATGAACCGGTCGAGCTGGCTTGGGACTGGAATCAACCCGTTCATCGCACGGCCGTCGCGCTGCCGCTTCATCTCGACGGCAAGCGTCAGGCCTTTGTTCAAAATAAACGGAAACGGATGGGCTGGATCGACCGCAATCGGTGTCAGAATTGGAAACACATGCGTGAGAAACAAATTCTCAAGCCAGGCGCGTTCCGTGCTGCGCAAACCATCGGCGTCGAGAATATCGATATCGACCGCCTCGAGTTCTCGCTTGAGGGCCGTCCAACTTGCCTGCTTCTCATCGACAAGCTGCGACACGAATTTGTTGATTTCGGTCAGCTGCTGCGCTGGCGTCAGACCGTCCTGGCTTGGCGTCGTAACCCCTGCCGCGACTTGGCCGTAAATGCCCGCCGCACGCACCATGTAGAATTCATCGAGGTTCGATGCTGAAATCGACAGGAACCGCAACCGCTCCAGCACGGGATGATTGGGGTTGGTCGATTCCTGCAGCACGCGGCGATTGAACTGCAACCACGACAATTCGCGGTTGTAGTACCGCGCGGGTCCCACCGGCACAGGGCCCGAATATGCCGCTTCTACCGTATGGTCCTGCGCCGACCCTTGAGCCGCGTCAAGTGTACCGGCAGCGGGCTTTGCAGCCGATTTAGCGCGCGCAGGGGTCCGGGTGGGCGTGGTCATGATCAAGATCCAACAGACAGGCCGCAACAGGTGGGCCACAAACAACGACAATGAACGAGGAAGCACTTACACTCAGTGTTGTCATGCCCTCGCGACAATGCAAGACCTTGATGACATCCATGCGGCGGCAGCAAGAGGCATCAGCCCGATGCATCCGCGATTCCCGGCCGCCCGGCCAGCGCTTCGGCAGCCGTCGCCCGGCTTACCTTGCGTTGCCGTGCTAATGCCAGCGTGTCGATGGCCCCAACCACAGCCCGCGCCTCTTCCATTGACCGGTTCATATGGCGGATCAAGTAACTGATGACCGCGGGCTCCACGGTCAATTGCCGGTCCGAAAACAGTTTCACCATCACCGCGCCGAGCAACGCGTCGTCGGGTTCGGCGATCATGATCATTGGCAATGCCCGCAATCGCGAGCGCAAATCCGGCAGCGCAACAGTCAGATCTCCCGGTGCCACCGCCGACGTCAGCAACACCGACCGGCCCGTCTCGCGCGCGTGGTTCAGCAAATGAAACAACACCCGCTGATCGCTGATCCCCCGATCAATATCCTCAACCCTCAGCGCTCGCGTTTCGTCCGCTTGAAACAGCGCAACGGTCGCCTCGGACAAGTCACCGGCAGCGATAGACGGCGCGCCCGTTTTCTCAGCCCACACAGCCGCCAGATGGCTTTTCCCGCTCGCTGGCGGTCCCACCAGCAAGGCGCTAGGCTGTGCCCAATCCGGCCAACTTTCGATCAGACCGGCAGCGGCCCGGTTTGACCCGCTGATCAGAAAATCACCCGCCCCCGTCGCTTCCACGACCGGCAGATCGAGCACCAGTTGACGCGGGCTGGCGTCGTTCATAAGGGCGCCCCCTTACCTTTGTAGACATTACTTTCCAGATACAGGTTAAGCGCAAACCGGACCAGCACACCAACGGCTGCCGCAACCGGCACTGCAACAAGCACCCCGACAAACCCGAACAAGTAGCTGAACACAAACAGCGAAAACAACAACCAGACCGGATGCAACCCGATTCGCGATCCTACGATCATTGGCGAAAGCACAGCGGCATCGAGCATCTGCCCACCCGCAAACACCGCCGCGACCAGCCAGATCGGCTGCGTATGCGGCCAGAACTGGACGGCTGCCAACCCCAGCGCCGTCAGCAACCCCAGCGCCCAGCCGACAAACGGCACAAAGCTCAAAATTCCGGTCGCAATCCCCACCAGCAGGCCATATTCCAACCCGACGATGCTGAGCAGTGCCCCGTAAAACGCCGCCAGAATGAGGCAAACCACGCCCTGCCCGCGCACGAATGCCGAAACGGCGCTGTTGACCTCCATCCCCAGACGCTGAATCGTCGGCGCATGATCGCGCGGCAGCCAGCCGTCAATTTTGTTCAGCATCGGATACCAATCGACCAGCAGATAAAACGCAACCAGCGGCGTTACGAGTAGCAACGACAACAGGTTGAACAACGACCGGATTTGATCCCACAACGACTTTGCGGCAAGACTTGCGATGTTGGCCCAATTTTCTGTGAGCGACGTGACGGCGCGGTCGAGCGCGGCTGAAAACTCAGGAAACCGCGCGCCGAGCTTTTCGCGCGCCACCGCCTCGATCACGGTGCGGAGTTGCTTGAGTTGATCGGGCAGGCCCAGCGCCAGCTTCTCGGCCTGCTGATAAAGAATGGGTGCCACATTGATCAAAAGAACGACCAAAAGCGCGACGCCGATTGCCATGATGATCGCCGACGCAAGCGTCCGCGACAATCCGATCCGCGCCAGTCCATCGACAATCGGGTTCAAGGCATAAGCCACGAAAATCCCGACGATAAACGGCAGCAGAATTTCCCTCAACGCTCCGATGATCAAAACCGCGACCAGCAACGCTGCGAGCCAAAACAGAACCTGCCGCTCCATCCGTACGATCTGCATTGTCTGTCCGCCCCCACGAACGCGCCGACTGGCGCATGACGCCGCTCACTGCGGCTCTACTGGCTCCGACATGTGCCGCAACCAGCTCTTCAGATAGCTCAGAAGCGAGGCCAGCGTCAGCACTGCTGTGGTCCAAATGAGCACGAACCGCAGATCATCGAACTGAAGCTTGAAGGCCTCATCGGCCAGCACGACGGACGCGAGCACGATCTGGGCAACCGTATTGGCCTTACTGACGAGCATCGGACGGATTTTAACCGGCTGATCCATCAGCCAAGATAGCAGTATCGCGCCCACGATCAGCACATCGCGCGACACGACCCCGATCACCAGCCAAGCCGGCAGTGCGCCCTTGATGCCGAGGGTCACGAAGATGCAAACGATCAGCATCTTGTCGGCCAGTGGGTCCAGATAGGCCCCGAGTTCGGTCTCCATCTTATAGCGTTTGGCAAGGTATCCGTCGGCGGCATCCGACAATCCCGCGACGACGAAGGCTGCGAACGCGAGTTGCATCTGGCCCGACACCATCAACCACACAATGACGGGCACAAGGATGAGGCGGCCAAGGCTGATGATATTAGGAATACTCAAGAGGTATGTCCGTGCACGGTGACTGATCAGCAATCCATAGCCTATTTTTCGTGCAGTGTCAGAATGTTGAACGAACCAGCCACGCCGCCCCGTTCTGGCTCATCGTCAACCCGTGACCGGCCAGCGACTGGTTCAGCCCCAACGCGCCGCCAGGATGGCGCAAACTGACCTCCGCCGACCGCGCCGAAACCGAACCGATCGCCACATCGAACGCGCCGTCCGCATCCAATAACCGCGAGCGAATGTCGTTCCACTGGGCAAGGTTTGCAAACTCGACGATGATCTGGATCGCGTCGGCTCCAGCCCCCGAGATATCGACGCCGCCAACCGCGCCACCCTTGCCAGCCTTCCAGCGCCCTTCCAGCACGCCAAGTCCCACCACCGCCGCCAATTCCGCCGTATAAGCCTTGTCTCCGCCACTTAGCCGGTAATGGCGGACCAATGAAAATGTCCCCACCGCATCTGTGCCAGCCAGCGTCACGGTCAGCTTTTTCCCGGTCGCATCGGGTTCTGCGATGGCCATGATCACCCGTTGGTTCCCGTACTCCCCACTCACGATCCGATCCGCCCCGTTGGTCCCCTTGGCAAGCGACTGAACCGTCTCGACCGTAACGCCGACCTTCAGCGGTTCCAGCTTCAAGGGCGCCACCGTATGGGTCAGATCGAGCCCCTTCCAGGCGTCATACCAAAACCCAGCTCCATTCTCGAAAGCGGCATCGGCCCCGGCCCGATACAGCGGCACCAGCACTGTCTGCGGTGCCGGCACATCGACAAACGGGATCTGGTTGCGCCTTAAAATGTCGCGCACACCTTGGGGCTGGAACGAGAAATCCAGCGTCGCGATATAATCCGTCGTCGAATTCCGCTCCGATCGCACCGACACCCCATTCACGATATCGGCGGCCTTCACGGGCGGCATCTGCCGCAACCGCGCATAAGCCGTCACCGGTACAATCCGCCGCAACAACGACCGCAGCGCGGCCTGCTGACCATCGGCCAGCGCGGTGTTCTTAGCCGTCACCGCATCCTTTGCGCGCGCCTCGACAGGGTAGTTACCGACCGTGAATATGGTATCTGCGCCGCCCGCTGCGTGCGCCAGCGTCCCGCAAAACGGCCAATTGACCGCCAAACCTGTTGCCACCAGACCAACCGCTGCAATCTTCTGGTATCCGTTCACGTTTGCCTGCATCCTCTCGACGTGCGCCACCGCCACCAATTGCGGGGCAAGTGCGATACTGCTAGAGCCCGAAACTGATCTGTTACAGCATCGAGCAATCGGGCGAAATTGGGGTCAATCTACCGCACCCGATGCCACGCCGAGCCGACACCGCCAAGCCCTTACCGACGAGGCCGCATGACGACGCCGACCGACAAACCGTCCGCCCAAAACGCTTCGTCCATCACCTACGCCGATGCAGGCGTTGATATCGACGCTGGCAACGCCCTGGTAGAGGTAATAAAGCCGCTGGCCAAATCAACCCACAGGATGGGCGCAGCTGCCGACCTCGGCGGCTTTGGCGGTTTGTTCGACTTGAAGCGCGCGGGCTTCAAAGACCCCATCCTTGTCTCCACCAACGATGGCGTTGGGACCAAGCTCAAGATCGCCATCGACACCAACCAACACGCCACGATCGGCATCGATCTCGTCGCCATGTGCGTCAACGATCTCGTCGTCGCCGGTGCCGAGCCATTGTTCTTCCTCGACTATTTCGCGACAGGCAAACTCGATGTTGCCGTCGCCAAGGACGTAATTGCAGGCATCGCGGCCGGTTGCATCGAATCCAACTGCGCCCTCATCGGCGGCGAAACCGCCGAAATGCCGGGCATGTACCACCACAAGGATTATGATCTCGCGGGCTTCTCGGTCGGTGCCGTCGAGCGAGGCGAAATCCTGCCCCGCACAGACATCGACATTGGCGACGTGCTGATCGGCCTGCCGTCCTCCGGCGTGCACTCGAATGGGTATTCGCTGGTGCGCCGCCTCGTCATGTCGGAAAAGCTCGGTTGGGGCGATCCAGCCCCCTTCGAGCCCGGCAAAAGCCTCGCATCCGCCTTGTTGGAGCCGACCCGCATCTACGTCAAGGCGATCCTGGCAGCCCTGCGCGCAACAGGCGGCGGTCAGGGTGCGATCCTAGCGCTGTCCCACATCACCGGCGGCGGCCTCACTGAAAACCTGCCCCGCGTGTTTCCGGCTCATCTGGCAGCCCAAATTGACCTCACATCATGGACCCCGCCCGCTGTGTTCGGCTGGCTCGCCCGGGCCGGTCTGATTGACGACGCTGAAATGCTGCGCACGTTCAACTGCGGCATTGGAATGGTCGTCGTCGCGCAAAAAGCCCGCGCCGACGAGGTCATAGCAGCCCTTGCATCCGCTGGCGAACACCCGGTTGTCATTGGCAGCATCATCGCTGGCACCGGCAACAAATCGTCAGCCAAAGGCAAAGGCGAGGCCGAAGCTGTGGTTTATACTGGGAAACTGGAGCTTGGTTGACGGGAGAAGCTGGTGAGCTGGGCTTCCATGCTTCCAGAAATCCATATACTGTAGTCGCCGCAGAGGATTGCTCACCATGGCCACCGCCAACTCCATCGACCGCATCACCTTCAACTCCGCCGTTTGCGGCGGTCGGTCGTGCATCCGTGGCTTGCGGACCCGTGTCAGTGACGTGCTCGAAATGCTGGCTGGCGGATCATCACGCTCCGAAATTCTTGCCGATTATCCCTATCTCGAAGACGAGGACATCACCGCAGCGCTGCTGTATGCAGCCCACTCAACCGGGCACCGTGCCGTCATCGCGGCGGAATAACCGATGATTTTCCTCATTGATGTGCAGTTGCCACCAGGGCTTGGCCGTTGGCGGGTGGGCCAAGGGCACATGGCCCATCACGCCTTCGATCTTGGCCTGACCGACGCACCTGACACCGTACTCTGGCAGCGCGCCCTCGCCCTTGGAGCGGTATCAATCACCAAGGACGAAGACTTCATCGCCCTGCGCGGCCGCATACCGGACGGCCCCGTCATCATTTGGGTGCGGCTTGGTAACGCCACCAATCGCACCCTCATTCCCTGGTTTGCCGCCCGCTTTTCTGCCATTGAGGCCGCTCTCGCATCTGGCGAGACACTCATAGAGATCCGTTAACACCCCCATGAAAAAACGCGTCGGCATTCTGATTTCTGGCCGTGGTTCCAACATGATGTCGCTGGTCGCGGCAGCAAGAGACCCCGCCTATCCAGCCGAGATCGTAGCCATTATCTCAAACCGCCCGGAGGCCCCTGGCCTCGAATGGGCCAAGGCGCAAGGTATGCCTGCCGTCGCCATCGACCACCAAGCCTACCCCACGCGCACTGCGTTCGAAGCGCAAATGCATAAGGTCCTCACCGAGCACCGCTGCGATCTCATCGCCTGCTGCGGCTTCCTCCGCCTCATGACCGCCGACTTCGTGAACCTCTGGCACGACCGGATGCTGAACATCCATCCAGCCCTCCTCCCCGCCTACAAAGGTCTACACACCCACGAACGCGCGCTCGCCGATGGCGTCCGCATCCACGGTTGCACAGTCCACATCGTGCGCGCTGAAATGGACGCAGGCCCCATCCTTGGCCAAGCAGCCGTCGCAGTCCTCGACGGCGACACGCCCGATAGCCTTGCCGCCCGCGTCCTCGCCGCCGAGCATCGGTTGTACCCGCACGCCCTCGCCCTCTATGCCGCAGGCAGGGCGACCGTCACCGGCGAGACGATCCGCCTCGACACCGCCGCAACCGCCGCGCCATCGGTCGCGTTGACACTTTTTTCCCCGCCAGTGTAATCAAAGCTCAGTTGCAGTCTTGCAACAACTCGCCGCCTCCAATGTCGCGTCCGTCTGTCGAGCAGCATGGACATTGGCCCGGTGGCGGTCTAGCAGCCGCAATATTGCTTTACGATAACCCGAGGCTTTCCTCCGTCGCGAGGCACCTCCTGCTAACTGTTTGAGCGAACTGCGCCGCTTGGTCGGGACACCCCCGCTCAGCCGCGAGGAGAATCCGGCTTCATGACGTTGTCTGCCCCCATTTCGGTCCCGACGACCCCCGCCACACCAGCACATGCCCAGGGCTTGGGCGACGAAAGCAGCATCTGGTTTAAACTGACCGCCCTGCTGCGCGGCGATCAGAACAATCCGATGACCGTCTTGATGTCGATGCAGGAGCGCTATGGCCCCGTCATCATATTGAACATGGCCAACCAGCGCGTGGTGTTCGTCACCGACCCTGAGTTGTTCAAGCACGTCCTCGTCTCCAAAGCCGACAACTACATCAAATATTTCGACGGCCTGAAGCCGATCTTCGGCAAGTCGATGATCACCAACGACGGCGCGCTGTGGCAAAAAATCCGCATGCCCCAGCAGCCAGCCTTCCACCCCGACATGTTTGCCGAGTACATCCCCTACTTCCTGACCGCCATCGACCAGAAGATGGCGTTATGGGAGGGCCTCGCCGATAGCGGCGAAACCGTCGAAATGGTCGAGCAAACCTGGACGCTCGCCGCCGATATGATCTGCAAGGCGCTGTTTGACCGCGACATGCCGTTCAATCCCCACGTCGTCTTCAAATGCGTGAAGACCTACACCGACGTGATGAACCACAAGGAAATCCGCCGCAAAATCCAGACCGGCGAACAGTTCGAAGTCTCCGACGAAGATGCAGCCAAAGCCATGGAAGTCTGGCACGACGTGCCCCCGTCCGTCATCGCGGGCAACCCGCGCGAAGAGCGCGAACGCACGCTTCTGACTATGATCCAGGCCGCCGTCGACGACCCAAACATCCCAGAATTCGACCAAGCCCAGGCGATCGACGAACTCAAGCAGTACCTGTGGGCTGGCACTGAAACGACCGCACTGACACTGGCATGGGCGCTCTACGAAGTGTCGCGCAACCCGGAGATGGCCGCGCGCATCCGCGCCGAAGGTCAAGCCGTGTTCGGTGACCGCGCGCCGACTGCTGCCGATTATTCCGGCCTCGTTTACACCCGCGGCGTGATCCAGGAAACGATGCGCATCTACCCCCCGATCTGGGGCCTAATGCGTGTTGCCGCCAACGATGACACGATCGCGGGTAAGGAAATCAAGGCCGGCGACCGCGTCGTGTTGTTTGCCTACGGTGCCCACCACAATCCGAAGTTCTGGGACGATCCGGAAGCGTTCATCCCCGAACGCTGGACCGACAAGTCCAAAAAACAGGTCAAATACAGCTACATCCCCTTCGGGGCGGGCAAACGCTCCTGCATCGGCGGCGCGATGAGCCAGGTTGAAAACACCCTTGCGCTGTCCATTCTTTTGCGCCGCTTTCAGCCCGAATATGTCGGCCCCATCCCCGCGGGCATCCATGCGACCGTCACCCTCACCCCGAAAGGCGGCCTGCCCTTCAAGATCAAGCGCTTGGGCTGAACGGTCCCGCGACTATGAAAATCCGCTAAGCGGCGCGGTTCCAAACAATCCGCCGTTTCCAGTCTCTCATATGCTACGATCCCGGTTCGGGCGCGAACGCGCAGCCCACCCCAACAGATCGGCATGCATGACATGGCGCCCTTAAAACTCCAGGTCGGATGTGAGTTTCGCTACACGTTTCCTCAGGCGACACCCGCCCTCCTGATGCTCAACGTGCACTATTCACGCGCCTCCGATCTCATCGCTCCCGACTACGTCACCGTAATGCCGTCGGTCCCCATGAAGGCCTACCGCGACAGCTTCGGAAACTGGTGCATCCGCCTCACAGCCCCATCTGGCAAAGTCACCTTCGCAACGAGCGCCCGGCTAACCGATAGCGGACTGCCCGACCCAATCGTTCAAGCTGCCCGTCAAATCCCGGTCGAAGACTTACCCGACGATGCGATCCTGTTCCTCCTGCCCAGCCGCTTCTGCGACAGCGACAAGTTGCTTGATCTCGCCTGGACGCTGTTTGGAACCACCACCCCTGGCTGGCCTCGCGTCCAGGCCATCTGCGACTATGTCCACACCCGCATTACCTTCAGCTACGCAAATGCCCGCCCGACCCGCAACGCATCAGAAGCCTACCAGGAAAGCATCGGCGTGTGCCGTGACTACGCCCACTTGGCCGTCGCGTTCTGCCGCGCACTCAACATTCCAGCCCGGTATTGCACGGGCTACCTCGGAGACGCAGGTCTGCCCCCACCCTACGCGCCAGGCGACTTCGCCGCTTGGTTTGAAGCCTACCTCGGCGGCCAGTGGTACACCTTCGACCCGCGCAACAATACGCCCCGCATCGGCCGCGTCCTCGTCGCGCGTGGCCGCGACGCGGCCGACGTCGCCATGATCACCACCTTCGGCCCCAACACCCTTGAAAGCTTCAAAGTCTGGAACGACGTCATCCCAAACTAATCAACCCCCACCCGTCGCTCGTGCGTTTCAGTCGCTCCCAGACCGACCGCCGCTTCCCTGCGTCACACTTCCACTTTAAGCTTGACCACGGAGCACGACGGGAGGGGTTGGAGCGTTGACCAAACCAAAGCGGATCAATCTCGCCTTACAGGGCGGTGGCGCGCACGGCGCCTTCACCTGGGGCGTTCTCGACGCCCTTCTTGAAGCCGACAACCTCGACATCGGTTGGGTCAGCGCAACGAGCGCTGGTGCTGTCAATGCCGTCGCCCTCGCTGCAGGGTTTGCAGATGGCGGACGCGAAGGCGCTCGCGCCAAGCTTTACGAGGTCTGGCACGCCGTCCACAAGGCAGCCGTCCCCGATTTGCTCCGTCTGAACCCATTCCTGTCGGGCGTCTCCAGCCTGGCCGCGTCTTCCGGCGTTGGCCGCATGTTTTCACCCTATCAGTTCAACCCGATGGGCTTTGACCCGCTTCGAAAACTGCTCACCGAAACCATCGACTTCGACAAACTCCGCGCCGCCTCCCCCATTGAACTTCTGATCGCCGCGACCGACATCTCGACAGGCCGACCCCGCCATTTCCGTCGCCACGAGATGACCGTTGATGCTGTCCTCGCTTCGGCCTGTCTGCCGACCCTCCACCATGCCGTCGAGATCGAAGGCCGCGCCTATTGGGACGGCGGCTTTTCGTCAAACCCGGACCTGATCGAGATCGCGCTCGAAAGTCCGGTGCACGACACCCTGCTGATCCTGCTGAGTTCGACCTCGAAATCCGGCGTGCCGACGTCCCCGCTTCAGATCGCCAATGAAACCGCCCGCTTGACATTCAACGCGCCGCTGCTGCGCGACGTTGAAATCATCGAGACGGTGCGCGAGACCGAGGGCGGCTGGCTCAAGCGTCGCTTTAGCAGTCCCTCGCGCTTAACCCCGCTCGCGACCCATCGGTATCACCTGATCGAGGCGGGCCGCCACACCGCAGCGCTCCCCGCTGGCAGCAAGATGAAACCCGACTGGGACCTGTTTAAGTATCTCCACGGCGCCGGCCGCAGCGAAACCCTTAAATGGCTAGAGGCAAATCATTCAAACATCGGCCGCCACGCGACCGTCGATCTCAAAGCCCGCTTCCTGACCCAACCCACGCGCTTCAAACCGCAAGGTCTGCCGGAGGCGGCCGTCCAGCCAACGCTCGGGCAGCCCAGCCCCAACCCGCCTGCGGACTTGCCGTCAGCCCCGATCAGGGAGGCACCAGACGGGCATACCCCTCGCTGATCGTACCCTTTAGTAGCGCCTTATATCCAGAATAGGCCGCATCTGCAGCGGTGATGGTCCCAAGTACCTCATTGGCTATTGCGCGCTTGGCATAAACGATCGGCGTTGATAGCGGCACATAGTTGGCACGTTGCTTGTTCAGCGTTGTAATCAGCCCGCGCATCAGACCGTCACGGTCCAACTGCGACACCACAATCATGCGCATCGCGCCTTTGGTCAGCGACACCAGATGTATGAACGACGATGAGGCTGGCACATAGAGCCGCCCGCGATGGGAATAGGGAGCATCGGGCCTGTCGCATTCCTGAAACAGCAGGCTCGGCCATTCCGCATCCCACGTGATCTGCGTCCGGTACGCAACGATCGCGTCGGGATTAGCAAAGTCGGTCCGCAGCGTCAGGTATTCACCCAGATAGTGATCCACGGCTTCTCGCGTATAGGCGCCCATATAGACAGGCGCCGCAAACCCGCCCATCGCTTGGCGCTCGAGACCCCCGACCGCCGGTTCGCCCGCCGCCGCCCCGGCCTGGGCGACGCTTCCATGCCAATTGTCGCGCACATCTTCATAGTCGAGCCCAAGATAGGTGCAGACATCAAACAGCGTTTGATCCCGCACTGTCCGCCCGCCGAGCAGGTTCTGCACCGTCTTTTCATGGCAATCGGCAGCATCCGCCAACTGCGCCTGGGTCAGCTTCTTCTCGATCATCGCCGTGCGGATCTGATGGATCGCCTTGGCACGTTGATCGACGGGAATCGGCACGATCGGTTTGGGCTGATGTTTCATGGTGCCTGCGGGTGGGCGGAACAGCTCTCTTACCGGAAAATACCGGAAATTTCCGGTAGCGCCATTACCTCTAGCAAACATCCTTGCCGAATCTCGCGCCGCGCCCGCGATCTCGCCCAAAAAAGCTGACTTTCAATCAAATTGCGGGAGCCCTACCCCCCAGACACCGGCGGTTTCCACCCATAAAGCCAATCGTAGCGCCCCAGCAATCGAGGCCCAGCGATGGCTCGCATGGCAAGGTTTCGGACCAGCGCTGCCGCCCCGCCCATATGATAAATCCCGCCGTTTCGCCGAGCCCCTGCTGCGACGGCCATGACCCGCGCGCGTCTCAGTTTGGCGTACGCGTCGAAGGCCGCTGGATAATCAGCCCCGCTGGCCTGCACGCAAGAGGCCAGCACAGCCGCATCCTCAAGCGCCAGTACGCCGCCAGACGCCAGGAATGGCAGCACCGGATGTGCCGCATCGCCCAGCAAGGCCACCCGCCCGTTCGACCACCGCGACAACCGCGGCACGTTGAACAGGCTCCACGCCTTCCATCCCTCGCCGGCACTGACCACCGACCTCAAATCCGGTGCCAATCCAGCCAAGCGTGCGAGCAGCGCATCGCGGTCCACTTCGCGCGCCCATCCCTCGCTTGCTTCCGTCTGCGGCAATATCACCACCAGCGCCGTCTGCATCGAGCCCCGCACCGGATAATGCACCGCGTGCGCGCGCGGAGCGAGCCAAAGCCCGACCGCATTCCGGTTCAGTCCCGACGGCAACGCCGCTGCCCCGATCACCGTGCGATAGGCGCTCCACCCGGCAGGCCGCAGTTCCACCGGATCCGCAACGTAATTGCGAACTTTCGACCACAACCCATCGGCCCCGATCACCGCCGCACCATTGGCCGCCCGTCCGTCGACGGCAATCAATCGCACGCCGTCTGCCGTCGCTTCCAACCGGTCCACCTGAAACCCGGTTTCTATGTTGATGGCAGGGTCACGCTGAGCCGAATTGAGCAGTGCCGCATGCAAGTCGGCCCGATGCACGGTCCAATACGGTGCCCCATGGCGCGCCTCGATGTGGTCACCCAGCGGCACGGTCGCCAGCATCGCTCCGCGCACGCCATCGCGCACCTCGATCTCGCCGGGAGCCCCGGCTGCGGGGGCGAGTGCGGCGGCGACCCCAATAGCGCGCAGCACCCAAACCCCGTTCGGCCCGATCTGTATCCCCGCCCCCGCCTCCTCGAAGACAGGCTTGCGTTCCAGCACCCGACAGCGCACGCCGACCTTGGAGAGCGCCAACGCGACCGCCACCCCCCCGATGCCGCCGCCCGCAACGAGCATGGGCCGGACGGGTCGCGCCGTGATGGCCATTTTAGAGTCCGTCGCGAACGAGGCTGCCCTTGGGGTCCGTCTCGTCGGCGTGCAGACGTGCATCATGCACATACAGCGTCGAACAATAAGGACACAGGATTTGCGCATCGGCACCCATGTCGAGATAGACATGCGGATGATCGTAGGGAGCCCGCGCGCCCATGCATTGCAGTTCCTTGACGCCGACAAAGATCTTTTCGGCACCAGTATCGTTGGCGAGATGAGGAACGGCGTGAGCAGCCATTGGCGGGACCTTGCAAAGTTTGAAAACAGTCAGGCAGCATTCATAGCCCTCGCCGCCCCAAAATGATAGGCACGCCGCGTAACACTGAAGGAGCATGCATGCCGGTCTTTTCATCCAATGGCGTCGAGATCGCGTACCTGGACACCCCAGCGACCGGCGATGGCACGGGCAAACTGCCCGTACTGCTGATCCACGGCTTTGCCTCAAATCTGGGCACCAATTGGGTCTCGACGAGTTGGGTCCGCACCCTGACCGAGGCGGGCCATCGTGTCGTAGCCTTTGACAATCGCGGCCACGGCAACAGCGCCAAATTGTATGAATTGGACGATTACGGTGCCCCGCTCATGGCCGAAGACGGCCGCCGTCTGCTCGACCATCTCGCCATTCCCCGCGCGCACCTGCTCGGCTACTCCATGGGCGCCCGTATTTCAGCCTTCCTCCTGTTGGCCCATCCCGATCGCATCGCTACCGCAACCTTCGGCGGCCTGGGCGTGAACATGGTCCGTGGCATGGCCTCGCGCGGCGACACCATTGCCCAAGCGCTTGAAGCGGCCAGCGTCGACGACGTCACCGACCCCGGCGGGCGCGTCTTCCGCATCTTTGCCGAACAGACCAAAAGCGACCTGCGCGCGCTTGCCACCTGCATGAGATCGGCCCGCGCCCCGATCCACGCCGAGGCTATCGCTCAGGTTAAGCGCCCCGTCATGGTTGCCGTCGGCACCGACGACCCCATCGCAGGATCGGCGAGTGAGTTGGCAGCCATGATCCCTGGCGCAATCCATTTTGATATTGTTGGCCGCGAGCATATGAAAGCCGTCGGCGACCCGACGTTCAAAGCCGCCGTCATCAAATTCCTAGCCCAACACCAAGACTGAGCAGCGCAACCAGCATCGTGCGCCACAACGCGTATCAGCCTCGGCACCGCCAGGAACCGGCCCTATCCAAAATTTGCCTGACGTCGCCGAATCCGCCGAGGGGTACCCGCCGCTAACGAGGTCAGTTGCAATAACTTCGGAGGACAGTTCCATTGCGAACTGCCGAGGCTTCAACACGCACGACACACGCATCACACAACGCTTTACGCAATGGCAGGCAACATACGCACGACATACTAACGCACGAAAGGCCACGCTGATCAGGCCCCGAAATCCTTCGCGCAACCACGCGTCAGCCCCGACGTCTGACCACTGACTATTATTAGCACAATCCCGCCTGGGTTGCGGAGCGAATCAATTATGGCGCTCTGCTTTGGCTGTGGATAACTGACCCGCATGAGCGATTAAGCAACACACCCGTTGCGCCGTTTCCGCCGTTGTGCCGACGCAAATCCGCCGTGGCCAGCCGCTCTAATGCCTGAACCGCCGAAAGCGGTTTACCCGGAATTAGGCATCTGAGAGCTATCATGACGCCCATGTTGTATCGCGTCGCCCGTGTTGCCTTATTCCCGGTTGGTTGTGCACTTCTCCTGTGGGGATGTGGAACCGGCCCCAACTTTGTTGCCAAGGACGAGCCCTGGCGACGCCAGGAAGAAATCGCCTGCCTGTCGTCTGGGGCTGTGCGCGAAACGAACTACCTCCGCATCCGATCAGCGCTCGGCGGTCCCAGCGACTACTGCGGCGCGCAACGCCCCTTTGAAATGTCGGCTGCCGACGAGGGCCGTGTAGCCCTCATCCCGCCAGCCCTCGTCGTCTGCCCTATGGTGCCCCAGATCAACGATTGGGTAGCCAATGTCGCAGGACGCGCAGCCCGCCAGCATCTCGGCAGTCCGCTCGTCGGCCTGCGAGTGGCCGCATCCTATTCCTGCCGCCCCATGAACAACGCCAGCGGAGCCCGCCTGTCTGAGCACGGCCACGCCAACGCAATCGACATCTCTGCCTTCGTCATGGCCGACGGTCGCGTCGTGACCGTCAAAGGCGGCTGGAACGGCCGCCCCGAAGAACACGCCTTCCTGCGCGAGGTTCGCGGCAATTCATGCCAGACCTTTACCACCGTCCTTGGCCCCGGTGCCGACGCCCACCACAACGACCACTTCCATCTCGACCTTGCGCGTCATGGCCGCGACGGCCTCAAGCGAATATGCAAATAGCGCGGCTAGGGCGTGTCGTCAGTTATGGTTTGGAGCTGGATGAGGTCCAGAATGGCCGGGTGCCAGGAGCTTCGCGAAGCCAATACGGCCAGTATTGGCAAGCGGAGCGACGCCGCAAACGGCTATTCTCGACCTCACCGCTTCGCGGCGCGGGGAATTTGACCGATGGGTGCGTTGCTTTTCCTAGCAAGCCGATGAGGCTTGCGTCGTCAAGCGCCTGCCCCTCGATCAAATTCCCCAGCGTCCAGCCCGAATCCATAACTGACGACACGCCCTAGGCAGAATGGAGCCACGGTCACGTTTCCAGCCAGCTATACCGCTGGTTCCTCGATCAGCATCTCCATGCCATCAGCGCCTAAGGCAACATGGACGAAATGCCTGACCGGAGCCAGCAACGGCTGCCCCTCGCCGCAAAAAAAGGCGGGATGTTTCATCCCGCCCTCACTCAGCATATTGCAAAAGTCATCGCAGCTTATCGCATCAACATTAAGCCGTCTGCTGGATCGCTGAGAGCTTCCAGGCGTTCGCGCCTCCGCCATGACGGCGGGTAAACGTCCACACTTCCGTGACCTCCTGCGGTTCGCTCGTGCTGCCGTCGACAACACGCCCGCTTGTGCGCTCGATCGTGGCATCCGTCAGCGAATAGCGCATGGCAACCGAAGCATACTCTCCCGTCGCTTCCGACCAGGATTCTGCCAGATCGCCCGATAAAAGCTTTGGTTCGCCCAGATCGTTGCGCACGCCATTGCGCACATTCTCGTCCAACTGCTCGGTGAAATAGCCCAGCATTTCAGCCGTCGTTGCCGACCGCAGGGCGCCTTGATCTTCACGGCTGTATGACAGCTGGATGACCGACAGCAAACGCTCAAACGACGTGTAATCGGCAGCTTCGATGACCAGTGGCTGAGTTGCAGCAGCAGCGGCTGCAGCACCGGCCGAACCCATCGCGGCGCCAGCGTTACGGCCCGACCCGATCCGCGATTCGTTCATTGCCGAGCGCTGGTAGTCCGGACCGTTCGGCGTTGCTGTCGCTGGCTGATTGCGACGGCGGAAATAGCTGATGGCGAAATATACGACGCCAGCGATCAGAGCCGCCTGAAGCAGGAACCCGACCATACCGAGAATGCCGCCGATGCCGCCGAAGAAGCCAGCGCCCAGCAACGCGCCGATCAGACCTGCGCCGAGCAACCCGCCCATGAACCCGGTGCCGAACCGCGACGCCGGACGGGCCGCTGCCGCAGCGCCCGCTGTCGCCGCGCCAGCCGTCTGTGGCGAGGGCTGTGCCGAACGCTGCATCGGTTGCGCCGTTGTCGGCGCCGTCTTCGTAGCTGGAGGAGCGGTGTAGGTTTTCACCCCACGGCTACCCGTGCTGAACCCGCGCCCCGCGCGCGCTTCTGCGTCCACCGATCCGGTCACGCTCAGAGATGCAAACACCAGCGCCGCCGCAGCGGTCCGGGTCAGAGTATTGATCAAACGATTGGTGGACATGACAACCCCAATGATAGCCTAACAAGAGCAGACCCCTATATAGGGTGCTGGTTTAAAATTTCATCAGGCACTGCAACAACGGCCCACCGTTGGACCGATTAAAACAACTTCAATCCCGGCGGCAGCGCGATCCCGCCAGTCGCTTCCTTCATTTTCTCCGCCATCAGCGCCTCGACTTTCGTCTTAGCATCCTGCCCGGCAGCCAAAATCAAGTCCTCCAGGATTTCGGTTTCATCCGCCCGCATCAGCGACGGATCAATCTTAACCTTCTTGATCTGCCCTTTGCCGTCGAGCGTCAGGCGAACGAGGCCACCGCCCGAACGCCCCTCGACTTCGGCATGACCAAGCTCTTCCTGCATCTGCTGCATGCGCGCTTGCAACTGCTGCGCCTGCTTCATCATTCCCATAATGTCTTTCATCGCGTCTCATCCCTTTACCGACCGAGCGAGTCATATCGTGTAGCCGGTGCCGAAAAGCAAACCCTCAACCGGTCGCCGACGTATCGTCATCCCGCACGATCTGCTGCGTGCGAATGCGGGTAATTTTACCGTCCGGAAACGTCTCCAGCAGAGCCTTCACGGCCGGATGCTCGACCAAAATCGCCCGCTCGCGGGCTTCGCGCTCGCGCCGCACATCCCCAAGTGTCGGCTCGCCCGCCGTCTTGCTGACGACAACGACCCACTTCCGTCCGGTCCACTTGTTGAGCTTTTCGCGCAAATCGTTGGGCAGCGCCGTCGGGGCCGTCGGCAGCAGATAGATGTCGATGGAACCGACGCCCGCATCGAACCGCACGAGGCTGACGCTTTCCTCAAGATCCACCTTGAGCTTGGCCTCGCGATATTTGCCCGCCACCTCGACCACATCGGCAAACGAGACCACGGCGTCGAACCGCACGGACTGCAACACCGGCGCGTCTTCGGGATCGGCCGCCATTTCCTCGATATCGAGGTCGTCATAGATCGGCTCGGCATCAACGGCTGCGTCAATGAAGTACGGCTCGCCGTGCGCGCCATCGCCGTCCGTGCGATCAGGCCCTTGGGCGGACGGCTGTCCCGCAGGCCTCTGATTGAGCGTCGCAGGCGGCGGCGCATCCCGTCCCCCCGGCCCAGGCGGCTCGCGCCGCACCAGCGCATCCCCCCCCAGCACGCGGATCAATTCGTCAGGCGAGGGCAAGTCTGCGGTATGCGCAATCCGGATCAGCACCATTTCAGCCGCCGCCAACGGATCGCCCGACCGTGCGGCCTCCTCATATCCTTTCAGCAACATCTGCCACAGTCGCGACAGCAGCGGCACCGATAGCTGCCCGGCCAATTGGGTCGCACGCCGCTTTTCTTCGCCCGAGAGCTGCTCGCCCGCAGCCCCCGCCCCGACCACCTTGACACGCGCCGTCTGATGCACGGCCTCGGCCAGATCGGCCAGCACTTGGGCGGGCTCCGCACCGTCCCGATTGAGGTCGGCCAGCGCTGTCAAAGCCGGCGCAATCGCGCCCGCCGCCACCTGCTCCAGCAGATCGAAAATCCGCCCGCGATCGGCCAGCCCCAGCATCTCGCGCACCTGGGCTGCCGTCACCGATGCACCCGGTGTCCCAAGCGACATGGCAATCGCTTGGTCGAGAATGGACAACCCATCGCGCACCGACCCTTCAGCAGCGCGTGCGATCAAGGCAATCGCGTCATCGTCTGCGCTCCCGCCCTCGGCGTCCACGATCCGCTTGAAATGGGCCGACAGTACCGGCACATCGACACGCCGCAAGTCAAACCGCTGGCATCGTGACAGCACCGTCACCGGAACCTTGCGGATTTCCGTCGTCGCAAAAATGAATTTCACGTGCTCTGGCGGTTCCTCCAGCGTCTTGAGCAACGCATTGAACGCGCTTTTCGACAGCATGTGGACTTCGTCGATAATGAACACTTTCGTCCGCGCAACGATCGGCTTGTACCGCGCGCTCTCGATGATCTCGCGGATGTTTTCGATGCCCGTATTGGACGCAGCGTCCATCTCGACCACATCGGGATGACGGCTCGCTATAATGTCCGCGCAATGCCGCCCCAGCGTTGGCATATCGACCGTCGGCCCGCTTTTGCCCCCGTCGACCTCATAGTTCAGCCCGCGCGCCAAAATACGCGCCGTCGTCGTCTTGCCGACCCCGCGCACACCCGTCAGCATATACCCTTGCGCGATCCGCCCCGACGAAAACGCGTTCCGCAGTGTCGTGACCATCGCCTCTTGGCCGATCAGATCGGGGAACGCTTGCGGGCGATACTTGCGCGCCAGCACCACATACGGCTTGGGCGCATCGCCAAACAACCCTGCCTCCGGCGACGGCGCATCAAATGACGGTGGTGTGGATTTAGCCATTCAAGCTCCGGACATTCGCCGCAGCGCTCTCACTCAAAAACCCGCCGGGTTTTAGGGGAGCAGAGCGACCCGCGCCCGGTGGCGCGCCCCGTCGGAGCGCTTCGGCGCGTGAGACACAACAAACCGCGCGTGAGATATAAAAAGACTGGCGAACGACCCGGCACCGGTTCGTTAGGGCTGCTTCCTTCCGGACCTGACCCGGTTGGCGATGGTATCGTCCGTCGCCAGTCCACCCCTGTTATGGCGAGTGTCGCGACAATGTGCAACCCCGTCCAGATGCCTGACGCTCTTAAGCGGCACGGCCCGTCAGTTTGTGAACGCCCGCTCCATCCAATCATCAAGCTTCCCGCCACCGGTCACCGGCGCTGAACCCTTCGCCGCCGATCCGCGCGCTTTCTTGACATCGGCGCCGGCACCCAACGCCAATGGGCGACCAAACACAGCCGCTTTAACCTTTTCAGGCGGCGTCACGACCGCAGCCGCAACGGGCGCAACACTAGGCTCTACCGGACGATAGTCACTCGATGAAATCACATCCGGCGGCATCACCGATTCCAATACCGCAATCCGAGCGTCGCCCGGCCCCGAGGCAACGATTGAAACGGGCGCTGCTTCATCAAGTTGGGTGCTCGTCCAGCCCATAACCCGTGCTGCCATAGGTAAGAATGCGACAACCGGTTGCTCCCCGCGCACCCACCGGCGCATGGCCTTCACCTGAACCGCAAGCGCCACGCGCGCCTGAGAACCAACCGCCTTCGGCGTCGCCACCAGCCCCCGGCGCTCAGCGATCCGCGTCACAAAATCGGCCTGCCGAACGAAAGCCGCGCACGCCATGGTCTTGGCGGCAGCATTATCGTCTAGCAGTCCCCGCGCCAAAGCTGTCGCTTGGGCATATTTTCCCGCTCGATAGAGGACGCCAACATAATAGTCGCCAAACGCCCCGCTAAAGTTCCCGATTTTTTGTGACTGTGCGCGCGCACCCGGTGTCAGCGCTGCCAGCACGATGACGACACCGGCAATGGCACCAATGCCCCGTAGCCGATTGCCGATTGAGGCTGGACGAAACGATCTAGGCAAAGGGCGAACCATGCTTTTCTGTTTCTCACACGAAAGACGCAGAAAAAACCGCACCAAAAAGCCTGAGGCGAGACAGCACCCCCGGATGCAGACTACCGCATTGGAGACAATAGGTGTTCGTGTTCGCGACCGTTGTAAAGCCGCCCAGGCTGTCGCCTTAACACTAAAGACGCGCACGGAGGCGACGGGGACACACAAAGTGCCGGTCCCCATCACCCAGCGTCACAGTCTTGGGCTACTTCCCCAACCCCAGCGCGATGGCCATCGCCCGGAACACGCGCGTGTTGTCGATCCGCCCGCGAAACTGCTCGGCACCTGGCCCCATCGCCGTCAGCACGACGTCATCGGCGGCATGAATACCCCGATCGGCCGTAAACGGCAGGTTCCCCGTCCGCCGCGCCGACCCTGGCACGGCACAGTTGGCCTCGTTCACGGTTGCAATCTTGGTATCTGGCGTCGAATTCGCGGGCATGTTCTCGCCCTCAAGATATGGCTTTCCGGCATCGCAATGATCGGGGAACGCGGCAAACACCACCGCAAGCCGCCGCGAAACGTCGACGCTCGGCGGAAATCCTTCGGCGTCCGGTGGTCCGTAGTTGGGAAACTTCGAGTTGGCGTAGATCTGCAACCGATCGCGAATCCCCGGCCCCTTGGTGTCGTCATAGGTTCCGATGATCGACACCGGATGGGCATGGTCGGCCACGACGATAATCAACGTATCGTTGCGGTCGCCGGCAAAATCCTTGGCAACCTGCACCGAATTATCGAGCATGATCGTATCGTAAACCGCACGTTCCCAATCCAGCGAGTGGCTGTACTTATCGATGCGACCCGACTCGACCATCAGCAGAAAGCCTTTGTCGTTGCGGGTCAGCACCGACAGCGCCGAGCGCACCTGATCCGTCAGGTCGGGCTGTTCGGGAAACAGTGAGACAGTCCCCTTCTTCAAAATCCGCCGGTCGAGCGCACCGTCAATGTTGAGCCGGTTGAACAGTCCCAGCAGCTTTCGTGTTTCAGGCGAGGTGGCGGCAGCCAGCATCTCGGCGTTGGTCGCAGCGAATGTGTAGCCGTCAGCCTTGAACTTCGCGATATAGTCGACGTTATCTTTGCGCTTACCATGCTCGACCGATCCGGGCAGAAAGTTGGGCGAGCCCCCACCCAGCATCACGTCTGGCTGCAGGTCATGAAACGCTTTGACGACGTCGTCGAAGTCCGAGCGCCGCCGTGTATGGGCTGCCATCGCGCCAGGCGTCGCATCTTGGATCTCAGTCGTCGTCACGATCCCGACAGCCATCCCAAGCCGCCGCTTCACGAGTTCCGCGATCGTCTCGACTTTGGGATGGGCGAGGGTGTGTTTATTGTTAGCGCAGTAAACGCCCATCGCGTTGACACACGACTTATGACCCGTCGTAAAGGCCGACATGGCATTCGCGCTATCGGTAACCAGCGCATCCGACCCGTGTGTCGACACCAGCGCCATATGCGGCATGTCGTCGATCGCGAGCTCCCCGCCATAGCGGCCCTCCACCAACCCCTTCGACATGATGCGCGCCGCCGTCCGGTGCGCCACCGATAACCCGTCGCCCACAAACAGGATCACGTTTTTGGCGACCCGCCCTTTGGGGCTGTCGAAAACCTCCCAATTGACGATGGCCTTTTGATTGCCCGACTGCGCCTCGACAACAACCTTGCCCGGCTTGTCGATCTGCACCCGGCGGATCCAGTACGAAACCTGCGGCAAGCCCTCTTCCAGTTCGATGACCCACGGCTTCTTGCCGAATGCGGTCTCCGCATCGACGCCATTGATGCTCACCTTCAATGATGCGGGATCGGGCTCGCCGGGAAATTCGACCTTCAGGTCAAACACGCTGCCAGCAAGGATCTCGGCGCGGTCCAGCGGATAGATTGTCTGCGCACAAACCCCAGATATCGACGCCACCAAGACGGCGCAAACTCCAACAAACCTCGACATCATAAGCTGGCTCCCGGCAAACCCTGTGCTGAAGCGGATATTCGCCCTGCAAGACCTCGATTATAGCCCATGCGCAACGTGTCTGTGACAATCCCAGCCGTTGAACGTACGCTGTTATTTGCCGCACCGTGAGCGACCGCCCGCGGCTGCAAAGCAGCTTTTGCCTAACCCTTGCGCCCGCCGAAAATATCCAGCGCCGCATCGACCGTCTTTTTCAGCGTACCGGTCGTCTCGCCGTCCCACTTGCCGGTCGCAAGCGTTGCCACCTCGTCCGACATGGCAACGTTGCGCCCATTGGCAAATGCCTCGTGGTTCTTCTCGACGCCGGCTAGGTCGTAGAGATAGTTGACCATCAACCCGTGGCTTTCACGGATACCCTTTTCCGACACGTCGGCCATCCAGTTGACGCGTTCAATGCGCGCGCCGTTGCCCAGGTGGAACCGCGCGACAGGGTCCGTCACGCCGCGTGCCGTTCCAGTCCCTGACAAGTACCGCGCACCAAGCCGCAACAGAGCCTCCCGCAACAGGGTCGATCGCACATAGCCCTCCTGCTCACCCTGCACGGCCAGACTGCGCAATCCAGCCCCCGCATCGGCGGTGCCCGCCTCTTTGACGATCCGCTCGATCAACGACTTGGGCAAATGGCTTCCGATATCCGTCTCGGCATGATCCAACCAGCGCCGGAACCCCGGCATTGGCGACAACGTCGCAAACGTCTTGAGCCCTGGAAGTTCGCGCGCCAGATCCGCCGCCACTTGCTTGATAAGGAAGTTCCCGAACGAAATCCCCCGCAAACCCGGCTGACAATTGGAAATCGAATAAAAGATCGCCGTGTCGGGCTCGGCGTGCGGCTCTAGCGGAATCGGTGCCCGGATGATCGGCGCAATCCGCCCCGACAACTCATTCACCAGCGCCACTTCCACAAAGATCAGCGGCTCGTCGGGCAGGCCCGGATGGAAAAACCCAAAGCAGCGCCGGTCGGACGCAAGCCGTCGCCGCAAATCCTCCCAGCCGTCGATCGCATGAACCGCCTCGTAGGCAATGAGTTTTTCCAGCACCGCTGCCGGCGTATTCCACGAAATCCGCCGCAACTCGAGAAATCCGCGATTGAACCACGACGTCAACAGATGCCGCAGGTCGGCGTCGAGCGGGGCAAACTCTGGATGATCGCGCAGTTGCGTGCCCAAATGCTCGCGCAAACGCACCAGCACAAGCGTGCCATCGGGCGCCATGTTCATCCGCCGGAACAGCTCCAGCCGCGGGCTTTCGACGGCGGCCTGCAAAGCCGCCAGACTTTCCGGCGTAGGCTTTGCACGCCACGCGTCGGCCATCGCGCGCACTTTTCGCGTATCTGGATTATACTTGCGCACGAGCAAGTTGAACACGTCGAACCGTTCCGCGCCGCCCGCACGGCGCACCAGCCGCACCAGATCGTTGGCAATCACCGTGCCGAGCACTTCCCCGCGCTCCGACATCAGCGCATCGGCCAAGCTCTCCACCTGCTCGATAAACGACCCGTCTCGCTTCACGCTCACAGAGGGTTCGCCGACGATGACGCTGCGCAGATAATCAAACACCCGCTGCGGACTCTGGCGCGTCAAGGTCAGCGCCGCCATAAATCCTGCCTCCGCAGTCGCTGGCACCAGCGCCCCCGTAACAGGACGCGCGGCAACCTCGGCAATGATCTGCTCGCGGTCGCCGTCAAGCCTGGGCGCTGGCCGCCGCACGCTCGCATCGTCAAAGCTCGAAAGCTTGATCGGATTGCCAGCCATCATCAGCGGCCCCGTCTCCGGATCGGTCGCCGTCACCACCATATTGCGCGACCGCACATGCGGGTCGGCCAAGACCTGATCGACCGTGTTGATCGGCCCGCAGGGAACGCCCGCCGCCTCAAGATCTGCCAGCCAGGCCGCAATCCTTTTCGTCTTAAACGCGCCGCCAAGTTCGGCAAACAACGCTTCCCAGTTATCGGTCCGCGACGCGTTGCTCTTGAACCGCGCATCTCCCGCCAATTTAGGCAGCCCCAGCGTCTCGCACAGCTTCTGGAACAGCGCATCGTTGCCAGCTGCAATCACCAGATACCCGTCAGACGCCTTGAACGCTGAAAACGGCGTGATGGAGGGATGCCGCGCCCCAATCGGCCCTGCAACCTCACCCGTCGCCGCATACCTGGCAATCGCATTTTCTAAAATCGCCACCTGACAATCGAGCAAAGCCACATCGACCTTGATCGCCTCGCCGGTATTCGCCCGGTGAAACAGGGCACTGTTGACGCCGATTGCTGTAAACAATCCAGCAGTGATGTCGCCAATCGAGGTCCCGACCCGCACCGGTTCCCCACCGGGCGTTCCCGTCACGCTCATCAGCCCGCCCATCGCCTGTACGACCATGTCGTAGGCGGCCCGCTTTGAATACGGCCCCGTATGTCCAAAGCCCGAAGCCGCAGCGTAAATCAGCCTCGGATACTTTTCATGCAGCGTATCGAACCCATAGCCCAGCTTCTCCATGGTCCCGGGCCGATAGTTCTCCACCAGAACATCCGCATGTTCCAGCAGTTGCTCAAATACGGCCTTATCCTCGGGCTTCTTCAAGTCGAGCGCGATGCTCTCCTTGCCCCGGTTCAGCGACATGAAGTAGGCCGACTTACCCTTGACGAATGGCCCGAACGCCCGGCTGTCATCGCCCGTCAGCGGTTCGACTTTAATGACCCGCGCGCCCAGATCGGCCAGCACCATCGTGCAAAACGGGCCAGCCAGAACCCGCGTCAGATCGATCACGGTCACGCCCGAAAGCGGACCCTTTGGCCGCTCGACCAACCCCACCACAGGCTCCTCCGGCACATTGACTGCCGGCTTGTGCGTCACGGTCTTTTTCCCGGCTTTCGTCATCGTTGTCCAACCCGCCTCGCATCCGCCAAACCCACCCTTACTGATTGGTCGGCAATCACGCACATTTCAAGGAAAGGAACCGTTGGAGCTTGAATTGTTTCAATCAAAAATCTTGCCTCGACCCATGTTATGGCCAGCGGTATATGAAATCGGCATTATCTAACCGGAGGGCCCTCATCAATGCCCGACGACAACGCCCAGATCTCCATGCACGGGCGCAGTCAAGAGGTGCGTCTCCCGAAGGCGTTCCGCCTCCCCGGCAAAGAAGTCCGCGTCAGCCGCGACTGCGACAAAATCATCCTCGAACCCTTCGACGCAAAGCTCGACGTTGAGGCGTGGTTCGCCAAGCTGGATGCTTTGCGCGCCCGAAGTGGAGAGTTCCTCCCTGAAGGCCGCCCCCAATGTCAGCGGACAAAATCTACTAATCATACGGAAAGAGCACTGCTTCACTCGGCAACACATCATTTACAGATCCCTGCGAATTAATACTCAATCGACGCAACGATTTATCTGAAGCTAGCTCAATATTGCCAAAAATCTCGCCAAAGCGGCGCTCTCCACGCCAACTCGGATTACAAACAGACAGTACGAGAGTATGTGCAATGCGCCTTCCGGTAACGCTCGCTAAACCAATGTTGCCCTTTTCATTGGAGCAGCGCATAACCCCGTCAATTTCTAGTCCCTGCACATCGAGTTCCAGCTCCACTAGATGCGTGAGTTCAGGAAACACGGTGCCTTCGTTAGACCACTTTCCCGCTAGTTGATTTTCAATTGTGGCTTCCGACTGCCGGTGAGCCGAAACTTTTTGAAAAATTATTTCAGCCAGCATTTCAGCCGATATTTGTCTTAGATCAACATCCGCGATGTCCGATGGCATGCCCGGCGATTCACTTATACCAAAACGGGCGGGCAGCAAATAGTCGTAGATGCGGGCCTCTGGAGCGCCACGAGCTGCTTCGAATTCTTTTTTTGTCCAGCGCTTCGCGAGGTAATATTCAGATATGAAGGCCACCACGAACGAAGATTCGTGTCGGTAAGCATTCAAACAATCAACATTTAGGTCGTTGCCCCATAAATGGTGCGTTAGCGATCTGTCATAAAAAACTCGAACTCCCAGCCGTTCGCATTCGACCGCCACACGTTCAACGTAGCCCCGGTCCTCACCAGCATACGTTAGGGCCACGTCGTATTTCTTGCGCACTGTAGCCCCTCACAGCGGAATGTTATCGTGCTTCTTCCAGGGGTTCTCGACGTGCTTGTTGCGCAGCATGTTGAGCGCGCGGCAGATGCGCTTGCGCGTCCCATGCGGCAGGATCACTTCGTCGATATACCCGCGCTCAGCCGCCACAAACGGGTTAGCAAAGCGCTTCTTGTAGTCCTCGACGCGGGCCGCGATCTTATCGGGGTCATTCAGCTCCGACCGGTAAATGATCTCCGCCGCCCCCTTGGCCCCCATCACGGCAATCTCGGCCGTCGGCCAAGCATACGTGACATCGCCCCGGATGTGCTTTGAACTCATCACGACATATGCGCCGCCATACGCCTTACGCGTGATGCACGTGACCTTGGGCACGGTCGCCTCGGCATAGGCAAACAGCAGCTTCGCACCGTGCTTGATCAACCCGCCGTATTCCTGCGCCGTCCCCGGCAGGAAGCCCGGCACATCGACCAGCGTCACCAGCGGGATTTCAAAGCAATCGCAGAACCGCACGAACCGGGCTGCCTTGCGCGATGCATCGCTATCGAGCACGCCAGCAAGCACGAACGGCTGGTTCGCCACGATCCCGACGGTACGGCCTTCCATGCGCGCAAAACCGGTGATGATATTTTTGGCAAACTGATCCTGAATCTCGAAGAAATCGCCCTCGTCCACGATCTTGAGGATGAGTTCCTTCATGTCGTAGGGCTTGTTGGGGTTATCCGGGATCAGTGTATCGAGCGAATAGTCGTACCGGTCCGCCAAATCCGCAGTCGGCATCTCGGGGACGCCCGATTCGTTGTTCGACGGCAGGAAATCCATCAACCGGCGCATCTGCAGCAGCGCCTCGACATCGTTTTCATAGGCGCGGTCGGCAATCGAAGACTTGGTCGTGTGAACCTTGGCCCCGCCCAATTCTTCCGCCGTCACCGTCTCATTGGTGACCGTCTTGACCACATCCGGCCCGGTCACGAACATATAGCTCGTATCTTTGACCATGAAAATGAAGTCCGTCATGGCAGGCGAATACACATCGCCGCCTGCGCACGGCCCCATGATGACCGAAATCTGCGGAATAACCCCCGACGACAAGACGTTGCGCTGGAACACTTCGCCATATCCGCCGAGCGCGTCCACGCCTTCTTGAATGCGCGCGCCGCCCGCATCGAACAGGCCGACGATGGGCGCGCGGTTCTTGATCGCCATGTCCTGAATCTTGGTGATCTTGCGCGCGTGCGTTTCCGAAAGCGACCCGCCGAGCACCGTGAAGTCCTTGGCAAACACATACACGACCCGGCCATTGATGGTGCCCCAGCCGGTCACCACGCCATCGCCTGGCGTCTTGTTCTTTTCCATGCCGAATTCGCTGCAGCGATGCTCGACGAAGGTGTCGAACTCTTCAAACGAATTCTCATCCATCAGCAGTTCGATGCGCTCGCGCGCCGTCAGCTTGCCGCGCGCATGCTGTGCATCGATGCGGTTTTGACCACCACCCAGGCGTGCCTGAGCGCGGCGCTGTTCAAGCTCATCGATCACATGCTTCATGGATAATTCTGCCCCGTGAGTTACGAAAGAACATCGGCCCAGATAGCATGTCATTTGTGCGACGCAAACGGGTAACAGCGCCCGACTTCCGCAGGGGTTCGTTAACTCAGCACCCGATACTCCAGATGGAGCACCCGACGCACCCGCGCCACGCGCGCCCGTTGAGACCGATGGACCGCCAGCGGCCTCATCGCCACGATGTCGCCGCGCACGGTCAAACACAACAGCGGTTGGCTCCGTGCGACGATTGCCGCAGTCTGTGCTGTCCCCAACCGTCCATAAACATGCGACGCCGGCACAACCTCAAGTGGCCCGCTATCCTCGTCGCAATCGTCCAGATACACCCGCAGCACGACCGTACGCGCCAAATCCGCGCCATCCCCGCTGTGAACCTGCTGCCATGGCACAAACCAGCTCGCCGCAACGACTTGATCCAACGCGACAAACCGCGTGACGCGCGGCGTCGCACACTCAACGCCTGCACCTAGTAGCCGCCCCGCGAGCAGCGCAAGCCCCTCGTGAGCCCCCAACCAAGTGCGCGCTTCCATCGAAAGCCCGTCGATCTGGGCACCTGCCGCGCGATGGTCCAGGCGCGGGAACAAGTCATCCATGATCGCGAGATCGTCCCGCGACAGTGCGTATTCGATGATCGCAAACCCAAGCGCATCAAACCGCTCGTTGAGCCCCGTCGGCATCGGATGCGTCAACACGCCTTAGTTGTCCTCAAAGCATTCGAGTAGGAATGCAATCCGCTGCGGCCCCGGCAAATGGCCAAACATCGACCCCTTGCTCGCGGCAAAATGCGGCGTCCACGCAATCACGTCTTCCCGCGTCAACCCGCCCTGCTTGCGTTCTTGCTTGATCGCCCAGCAATCGGCCTGCTTCTCGCTGTCGATCGTCGGCGCAAACAAATGCCCAAGCACATGATGGCCGCACTCGTGCAGCTTGAAGAAAACCTGCAAGTTCGCAGGCAGCGTCGCCATCAGCACCGGGTCGATCATGATCACCGGCCCGCCGCCGACGAATTCCGCCCGTCCCGCATCCCCGAGCGAGGGAACATCAACCGTCCGCACGACGCGGTTGCGAAAATCCCGGCAGTTAACAACCTGCTTTTCGCTGGCTGGCGGAAGGGGAGATGGCAGCACCGGCGCCGCGCGCGCTTCGCTGGCCAAAACACCAGTCGAGTTTAACAGCAAAGCCAATACAACGAGGACGTATCGCATGAAGCATGGCACCCTGGCTGACCACCTCGGCAAGCCTACCGTGCATTAACGTGCAGAGGAAAAGAAAAGATCATCAAAAGATCGCCAAGCCCCCTTTGGAGCCGCGAGACGCCCGCACATGACCCACTCAAACGCGGGTCCAGGGACAAGTCCCTGGTCGGGGTGTCAGAGGGGCGGCCAGCCCCTCAAGTTCGTGCCGCAGCCTCAACCGCACATCAATGGTTCATCGCCTTGACGATGTCTTCGGTCATCTTCTTGGCGTCGCCCAGAACCATGACGGTGTTGTCCTTGTAGAACAACGGGTTGTCGATCCCGGCATAACCCGACGAAAGCGAACGCTTGTTGAACAGAACCGTCGCGCCCTTCCAGACCTGCAGCACCGGCATCCCGTAAATCGGCGAGGTCTTATCGTCTTCGGCGGCGGGGTTGGTCACGTCGTTGGCACCGATGACGTACACCACATCGCACTGCGGGAATTCCGAGTTGATATCTTCCAACTCGAACACCTCGTCGTAGGGCACGTTCGCTTCGGCGAGCAGCACGTTCATATGCCCCGGCATCCGGCCAGCGACCGGATGAATAGCATACTTCACTTCGACGCCCTTTTTCTTCAGCGTGTCAGCCATCTCGCGCAATGCATGCTGCGCCTGGGCAACGGCCATGCCGTACCCTGGCACGATGATGACTTTCTGCGCGTTTGCCATCACGTAGGCTGCGTCGTCTGCCGACCCAAGTTTCACCGGCTTCTGCTCACCACCAGCGCCCGCAGGTCCTGCTGTCTCGCCGCCAAATCCGCCCGCGATCACCGAAATGAACGACCGGTTCATGCCTTTGCACATGATGTAGGAAAGAATGGCACCCGACGACCCGACCAGCGCGCCCGTAATGATCAGCGCAATGTTGCCCAGCGTGAAGCCGATGCCGGCCGCAGCCCATCCCGAGTAGGAGTTGAGCATCGACACGACGACAGGCATATCCGCGCCGCCGATCGGGATGATAAGCAATCCACCGAACACGAGGGCCACGACAACGATGGCCCAGAACAAGAGCGTAGAGCCGCCCGACAGGCAGAACTCGTAGATGAGGTAGGCAAGCAACAGCGCCAGCGCACCGTTGATCAGGTGGCGGCTCGGCAGCAGGATCGGCTTGCCGCTCATGCGGCCCGACAGCTTGGCAAACGCAATGATCGAACCCGTGAACGTAATGGCACCGATGGCCACGCCCAGAGCCATTTCAACAAGACCTGCCGGTTCGAGCTGACCGAACTTGCCAATCCCGAACGCTTCTGGCGCATAAAGCGCACCCGCAGCCACGAACACGGCAGCCAATCCCACGAGCGAGTGGAAGGCTGCAACCAGTTCCGGCATCATCGTCATCGGAATATTTTTGGCAGCGTACGCGCCGATCGCCCCCCCGATCCCAACGCCGCCGATGATGATGATCCACGTCGAAAAATCGTAGGGCGCTGAAAGCTGCGTGAGCGTCGTGCCCATCGCAATCGCCATCCCAAGCATGCCGTAGTTATTGCCCTGCCGTGACGTCGCCGGGCTCGACAACCCCCGCAGGGCGAAGATGAACAAGATACCCGCAACGAGGTACAACAGGGCTGCGATATTAGCGGTCATGAGCGCTCCGGAGCGAATTTGGATGAGCAAACAGAGAGTTAAAAAAACGAGAACTGGGAGCCTGAGGTCAGGGGCATCGAACGGACAACGTGCCAATGTTCCAGTCCCAAATTCCCCGCGCCCTTACGTCTTAGGTTCTTTTTTCTTGTACATCGCGAGCATGCGGCTGGTGACGAGAAACCCGCCGAAGATGTTAACCGAAGCCATGACGAGCGCGAGGAAACCGAAGATCTTTGCAATGATGGCGCCCGATGACACAGCGGCAACGCCACCAGCCAACAGCGCACCGACCACGATGACTGACGAGATCGCGTTGGTGACGGCCATCAGCGGCGTGTGCAGCGCGGGCGTCACGCTCCAAACCACGTAATATCCAACGAAAATCGCCATCGCGAACACCATCAACCGGTAGATCGCGGGATCGACCGCGCCGCCGGCACCTTCAGAAGCGAAAGCGGGGGAAGCAATCAACAGCAGTGCCGTGAGGACGGTAAGCATGCGGGGCATTGGATTGATCCTGTCGTAACCGGAAACTCTGTCTTCGTAGGTTGGGTCAAGCCCTTGCGCGACCCAACAGCCTATGCCTTTGGCGCAAGGCTCGCGTGAACAATGACGCCGTCCTTGGCCAGCAGCGAACCCTTGAGCACGTCGTCGTCCCAATTGATCTTGAGAACCTTTTCCTTCTTGTCGAACATCGGCTCGATGAAGTTGTAGAGGTTCTTGGCATATAGGCTCGACGCGTTGACGGGGAGTTTCCCAGCCAGGTTCAGCAACCCAGAAATACGCACGCCATTGTGGTCCACGACCTCACCGGCCTTGGTCAGCTCGGTGTTTCCGCCCCGCTCGGCTGCCAAGTCCACAATGACAGCGCCCGGCTTCATGCTCTCAATCATCGCGCGGGAAATCAACTTCGGTGCCGGGCGGCCTGGGATCAGCGCCGTGGTAATCACAATGTCTTGCAGCTTGATGTGGCTTGAAACCAGTTCGGCCTGTTTGGCCTGATATTCAGCCGACATCGGCTTGGCATAACCTGCAGCCGTTTGAGCCTGCTTGAATTCCTCATCTTCGACCGCGACAAACTTCGCATTGAGCGACATCACCTGCTCTTTGGTCGCGGGCCGAACGTCGGTCGCCGTCACCACGGCACCGAGGCGTCGCGCTGTCGCAATCGCCTGCAGACCGGCAACCCCCACGCCCATGATGAACGCTTTCGCGGCCGGCACCGTACCAGCGGCCGTGTTCATCATCGGCAGCGCCTGTTCGAACATCGCCGCTGCATCAATTACGGCTTTATAACCGGCAAGGTTGGCCTGCGACGACAACACATCCATCGACTGCGCGCGCGTGATGCGCGGAATGAGTTCCATCGAGAAGATCGCTGCTTTGGTGGCAGCCATTGCGTCCAGTTCCGCGCGATCTCCATACGGATCGGCCATGGCGGCGACAATCGCACCAGCCTTTAACTGGGCAATCGCCTCGTTGCTGGGACGGCGCACCGCAAGCAAAAAGTCCGCGTCCGCCAGAGCTTCACCAGCGGTCGGCACGATGGTCGCGCCTTGTGCCGCAAGCTGAGCATCCGAGAACCGTGAGCGCAGCCCGGCTCCCGCTTGGACTTTGACGGTGCAGCCAAGTGCGCTGAACTTCTTGACGGTTTCGGGGGAAACGGCCACCCGCGGTTCGTCATGGCCCTCAGCCGTCACGGCAATCGTCACCATCGTAGCATGCCTTCTTTTTTAGCTTGGCTTGGATTGAACACGTCCGGTGCGCAAAACACTGACCGGCCGCATGACACTATTCGGTTTGGCAAGGGGAGTTCAAATGAGTTCAGGAAAGAAGGTGAGTTTAGCCAATCGACCTTCCGGTCGGGCGACAGCCGACCCTGCCTGCCGTGAAGCAGGCGGGACGGCGGCTTGCCCGATGCCCATTGGCTCACTCAGTTCGAGGCTGGCACCAGGAAAAAGAACATAGCAACCATCAACAGCACACAGGCAGCAGTGCCGTATTGCGCCAGCTTAATGAAGCCGCGATAGGTCGAGATGTGCTCTGCGTAATCCATGTTCGGATTGGCTTTGGAGGTATCAATTTCCATAACGTGGCCCCATTTGTTGTTTCGCGGCGATAGTGATGCCACATCTTGACGCGAGCGCAAGTCTGATTGTTGCCAGCAAGTCTCACCGCTGCAAACGAGACATTCGTACAAACCGCACGCATCACCGCAGCCCATTGCGTCGGCATACCATATGCCAGGCATCATAATCAATCGACAGCGAGACCACAGCCCTCCGTTGACGCACGTCCAGGCCATCCATAGGGTGCAGCGCTTGTCCGTCGCGCAAACGCACGCCGCGCACCACACCATAGCGAACCAGATCATGACCGTCCGTCTCGACCCAGCCTTGCTGCCAGCCCTTCCCGACGCCAAAGCCTGGCCCTTCGAGGAGGCCCGTCGCCTCCAGGCGCGCCTCGCGCGAATGAAGCGCGATCCGGCATCGCCGGTGATTTTCGAAACCGGCTATGGTCCCTCGGGCCTTCCCCACATTGGGACATTCGGCGAAGTTGCGCGAACCAGCATGGTCCGTCATGCGTTCGAAGCGCTGACCGGCGGCAAAACCCCAACCCGACTCGTCTGCTTCTCAGACGACATGGACGGCTTACGCAAAGTGCCAACCAACGTCCCCAACCAGGACGAACTCGCCAAGCACCTCGACAAGCCGCTCTCGCGCGTCCCCGACCCGTTCGGCAAATTCGACAGCTTTTCGGCCCACAACAACGCCATGCTGCGCGACTTTCTCGACCGCTTTGGTTTCGAGTATGAATTCATGTCGGCCACCGCCTGTTACGCCTCGGGCCAGTTCGACGAAACCCTGCTCGCCATGTTGGCCGCCTACGACAAGATCATGGACATCATCTTGCCGACCCTTGGCCCCGAGCGCCGCGCGACGTACGCACCCTTCCTGCCCGTCTGCCCGCGCACCGGCCGCGTACTCCAGGTCCCGATGATCGAACGCAACGTCAAAGCGGGAACGGTCACCTATTTCGACCCAGAAACCCATGAGCGCATCGAGACCAAAGTCACCGGCGGCGCGGTCAAATGCCAATGGAAGGCAGACTGGGCCATGCGCTGGACGGCCCTCGGGATCGACTACGAGATGGCCGGAAAGGATCTGATCGACAGCGTCACGCTGTCATCCAAGATCTGCAAAGCGCTCGGCGCAACGCCGCCCGAAGGCTTCAACTACGAACTATTCAACGACGAGACTGGCGCGAAGATATCCAAGTCCAAAGGCAACGGCATCGAGGTCGAGCAGTGGCTGACATACGCCCCGCCCGAAAGCCTCTCCTTGTTCATGTACCAAAAGCCCAAGACGGCCAAGCGCCTGTTCTTCGACGTCATCCCGCGCGCCGTCGACGAATACCTCCAGCTTGCCGATGCCTATCCCGATCAAGAACCCAAAGCGAAGCTCGACAATCCGGTCTGGCACATCCATGGCGGCAATCCCCCCGCACCTGGCCTCCCCGTCACCTTCGCTCTGCTATTGAACCTAGTCAGCGCATCCAACGCCCACGACCATTCCGTGCTGTGGGGCTACATCCGCCGCGCAGCCCCCGACGCGACTGCTGAAAAGTATCCGCTTCTCGACAAGCTCGTGACCTACGCGATTGCCTATTTCGATGCCTTCGTGAAACCAGCCAAAACCTTCCGCGCGCCAACCGATCAGGAACGCACAGCCCTGGAAGCACTCTATCGGGACCTGGCCTTGGCACCGCCTGGGGCCGACAGCGAAGCCCTGCAGAACATCGTCTTTGAAGCGGGCAAGGCAAACGGTTTTGCCGAAACCCTGCGCGACTGGTTCAAAGCCATCTACGAAGTCCTGCTTGGTCAAACCCAAGGCCCGCGCTTTGGGTCGTTCATCGAGCTGTATGGCGTCGAAGAAACCCGCACCCTCATCCAGCGCGGCCTCAACGGCGAACTATTGGCCAAATGATCAGAAAATTGGCCGCTGTCGTCTCGTGACCGGCCTCTCTCACCCAAACATCCGCACGACGCTTCCCGTCTGCGATCCAAAATCGATCCGCAAGATCCGTCCCGCTACCTCAAGCAAGCGGGATTCGCGCGCCCGGATCGCCTCCGGGCCCCATACCTGCGCCGTGAGAATGTCGCTGTTCGTCGCAAACGCCGGGATGCCGGTTTGCGGCTCGCGATAGATCGCCAGCTTGTCTGCGAAGTCCTTGTTCTTGGCCCGGTCGTTCTGCCGTTCCGGCACGAGCGCCAGATTGCCCAGACAGGTCTGGCAATCCGCGCGCACGTCTGCATCGGCAAACACCTGCTTCCATGCACTCGTCGCCGAAGGCCGCAACGGCAAGACGTGCTCGACCGTCAAAGCCTTCGGATCGACCAGCAATGACAGTCCTGCGACCTCTTCTTCGATCCGGATCAGCAACAGCTTGCTCATCGCCGCATCGCGACGGTGCAGGTCCTTCAGATGGAACCCGATCGTGCGCTGCTCTTCACGCGAAACCTCGAACAACGGAGCCATGTTCTCGCGCGCGGCTCGGTTCCGAATGGCCTCGATAATGGGCGCAAATCGCCGTTGCCGCTTACCCGCACCATGCCCGAGCAAGCGTAGCAGATAGGCAAACCGTTCGATCTCGATCATCAACGCGCCGGCCTCGTCGGGCTGCTCTGGAAACTGCGCCATGGCGAGAATGGCCGCTGGCACCCAATCCGCTTTATTGATCCGGTTCAACGACACCAATGCCCGCGCCATCATCGGATGGTCGGCACTCTCAGGCCTCATCGAAAACGTGCGCACCCGGTTGAATGCAATCGTCAGCGGCGTCAATTCTTCCTCGATAAACCGCTCACTACCCAACTCTCGCACAAGCCCGCGAACCGCAGCGATGATGGGCGGCCGATGCAAACCGTGAATCAGACGCAGATGCCCCAGGAAGGTTTCAAAATCCCCGCCCGTTGCAGCGTCCGCTGCGTCCCACAGGGCCAAAGCGCGCGGTGCCGACTTAGGCGGCATCCCCCGCAACACCTCCGCCTTGATAATATCATTCCGCTCCAGGGGCTTGCCGCGATCGTTGAGCACTGTGAACAACCGGTGCGCCCGATCGATGTCGCGCGATATTATCACGACAACATGGCACCATTCCATAATGAAGAGCGCCAGCCGCCGCCGACCGGCTGGCGTCAACTCCATCACTTGATTGACGAAAAACTCCTGGATCACCGCAATCCCCGCACCGCCTTCACCCATTTGAGGATCCGGTGGCAGCAACGCGCGTGGCAGTCGCGGCAACACATACGCTTCCAGGTAGGCCTGCTCGCCATCGCGCGTCTGCACGCGCCCCAATCGCGTCGCGATATCTCGCGCATTCGGCGTCACCGTGATCATGCCGTGTAACCGGTCCGCGATCGAAGGCATGTCGGCTGCAACCGCACCCGTGGTGTCCTCAAGATCGCGTAACACGCTGGCAAGGATCAACACCGTCACGAGGCGCTGCTGACCGTCGACCACTTCGAACACGCGCGGCCCACTGAACGGAGGCGGCGGCTGATGCCCATCGGCTTCGGGGTCGAGCAGGAGAATGGTACCGAGAAAATAGTCGGGCGATGCCGACAAAGGATCATCCAATCCGACCGCCGAAGACAGGTCGTCGAACAATTGCCCGGCTTCCTTCATTGTCCACGCGTAGGGGCGCTGGTATGCGGGGACCGTGAACAGGTACGGACTATCGAACAAGCGAGCGAGGGGCAAAGATGTCGTCGGCAGTCATGGAAACATCAGTCGTACACTCTACTATGAGATTGAATGTGAACCCTGAACGAGGGTCCTGATCAGGCTCCACCGGCAACACCGTCGCGTTGGTCCCCGGGTCAACGGCTCTCGTCCTGCGCAGGCCATCATCTTATTGAACCGGTCAGTGCCCCACAAACCGTCCGGCATCGGCAAAAAACACATAAGTTTAAGCCGAATTCGGGCGAACAGGCGTAGAACCGGGAACTGGATTTTGCTACTACATTCTGTGTCCGCGACAGGACGCGATGACGAAAATCCCGGTGGTGTGCTTTTGACAGCCGGTTCCCGTGGCAGCGGCGCGTTGGTTTCCAGACCGACCGACCTTCCAGCACGAGTGTGTCCAAGCGGAGATGTTTCGAGACAAGGTTGAGTTCAAAACCAACAAGGTATTTCAATACAATGAACCAACCCGATCAATCGATCGTCTACAAACTGGCGACGCTCGACGATTGGACCTGCGCGGTCGTGGCCGGAGGCTACGTCGGCTCGCCCGATGACCAGCGCGACGGCTTTATTCACCTCTCTTGTACCCACCAAGTGACAGCAACAGCCGCGAAGTATTTCAGCGGCGTGGATGGTCTATGCCTGATTGCCTTCGATGCCGCCGATCTGGGAGCGTCGCTGGTCTTCGAGCCCTCCCGGGGCGGCGATCTGTTTCCCCACTATTACGGCACGCTTCCAACCACATCTGCACTGTGGATAAAACCCGTGCCCCTCGATGACAGCGGCGCCCCCGTGTTGCCCGACATCTAACCCGCGCGATCCCAACGGCGCGCAGTCACCCCTCCATAAAACCGGTGAGCCAGCCAGATGACCGACAAACTCTACGCGCTCTCGCGTCCACTCCTGTTCGTCCTGCCGCCCGAAGAGGCGCATGAACTGACGTTAAAGACGCTGGAAAGCGGCCTTTTCCTGCGCGACAAGACGCCAGCAGACCCGCGCCTCGCCATCACGGTCGGCGGACTGACCTTTCCAAACCCGATCGGCATTGCAGCGGGCTTCGACAAGAACGCCCGCGTACCCGACGCCGTCCTGGCTCTGGGTTGCGGCTTTGCCGAAATCGGCACGGTCACTCCGGTCGCGCAATCGGGAAACCCTAAGCCGCGAGTGTTCCGCCTGATCTCCGACCGGGCACTGATCAATCGCTTAGGCTTCAACAACGAAGGTCACGCAGCGGCCCTCGCCCGCATGGAAAAACGCCCGGCCATTGGCATCGTCGGCGTCAACGTCGGTGCCAACAAGGACGCCGCGGACCGGATCGCCGATTACGTCACCGGTCTCGTGTCGTTCAATGCCGTCGCGTCCTACTTCATGGTCAACATATCCTCGCCCAACACCACCGGCCTTCGCAAACTCCAAGACCCAGCCTCCCTGGACCTCTTGCTGAAGCGCGTCATGGATACCCGCCGGGAACTCGTCGCGGCCGGTAAACCCAATAGGCCCGTCTTCGTCAAGATTGCCCCCGATATCGGGGAAGACGAGATTGCCCCGATCTGCGAACAGCTGGTCGCCCATCGGGTCGACGCCATTGCAGTGTCCAATACGACGCTCGCCCGCCCAGGCTTGTTTGGTCCCACTTCCCGGGAAGGCGGCGGCCTTTCTGGCTCACCCCTGTTCCACCGTTCGACCGTCATGCTCGCCCGCGTCTATCGCGCAACCCAAGGTAAAATTCCACTGGTGGGTATCGGCGGCGTCGATAGCCCCGAGTCGGCCTTGGCAAAATTCGAGGCAGGCGCCTCTCTCGTCCAACTGTACACTGGCATGGTCTATGAGGGCCCAAGCTTGATCGGACGCATCAAATCACACCTTAGCGCTACCCTGACCAGCCAAGGCTCGGCATCCATAACTTCTTTGATCGGCCGCCGCTCTGCCGAATGGGCGGCAAAGCCGCTCGACGGCTAAACCATCACGCCCGACATCGGCGCACCGATCCACCTGCCGAGCCGCCTGCAGATAAAAGCTCACTTGCGATCGGCGGCGACACCAGTCTCATTGCGAATGGCTGCTTCCATCTTGGCATTCAGCAATTTGAAATCGCTTTCCAGCCGTTGGCAAGACTCGGTTGCCCCCTTGCACACGATCACCATCTGCAGCGTGATGCTATCGCCTTCTCTCACCGGTTTGCGGCAGACGGCGGTCGGGTGCGCTGGCCCTTGCGCTGGAAGCGAAAACGTAAACACAGCCTCGCTTGCCGCGTCCTGATAAGCGACGTATTCCGTGCCGCGATAGATCTCCTTCACGCCAGAAGCCTTCGAGATCGCAGCCTCCAAACCTGCCGGCTCACCGCTGTCGCGCCCGCAAAACTCACCCGCCGCCCAGGCCGCCGGAGAAAGCGCAACAATGGCGCAAGCGACCACGAGGCGTCGAACCCATTTCATCGTCATTTCCATCGCCTCTTTCAAACTCCACGCACAAATTGTGTGCAAACCTTAGCCAGCCAGCAGCTCTTCGATCGCCTGTAACGCCGCAGCAGCTTTCGCCCCATCGGGACCACCCGCCTGCGCCATATCAGGCCGTCCGCCTCCGCCCTTACCGCCGAGCGCCTCCGCCCCGACCTTGACCAAGTCGACCGCGCTCCACGTCTTCGTCAGATCCTCGGTGACGCCGACCGCGAGCCCAGCCTTCCCGTCCTCTGTCACACCAACGATCGCGACAATCCCCGATCCGACCTGCTTCTTGCCTTCGTCCACGAGGCTCCGCAGGTCCTTGGGATTCAGGCCCATCACCGTCCGCGAGAACAGCTTCGTCGTCCCAAACGTGCGGATGAGATCGCCGCCGGATGTCTCAAGACCCCCAGCAGCCGAACCACCACCACCCATCGCCAATTGCCGCTTTACGTCGGCAAGCTGCTTTTCGAGGGAACGCTTTTCATCCATCAACGAACGCAGCCGCTCGACCACATCTTCTGGTCGCGTCCGTAAAACGCTCGCTGCTTCCCGCAGCGTTTCATCGGCGTGAACCAGGAACGTGCGCGCACCTTCCGCCGTCAGCGCCTCGATCCGCCGCACACCGGCAGAGCTTCCGCTCTCACCCACCACTTTGATTAGGCCGATGTCCCCGGTGCGCCGAGCGTGTGTTCCACCGCAGAGTTCAACCGACCAGGCCTTGTTCGATGCGCCCCCCGCCTGAGGCAGCCCCATCGACACCACGCGAACTTCCTCGCCGTATTTTTCTCCAAACAGCGCCATGGCTCCCGACTCGATCGCATCGTCGACCGCCATCAGCCGCGTCTCAACGGGCGCATTCTGCAAAACAAGACCGTTGGCAAGCGCCTCTACCCGGGCCAGTTCATCCACCGACATCGGCTTGGAGTGCGAAAAGTCAAACCGCAGACGGTCCGGCGATACCAGCGACCCCTTCTGTGCCACATGTGAACCGAGCACCTGACGCAAAGCCTCGTGCAACAAATGCGTTGCCGAATGGTTAGCCCGAATGGCCCCGCGCCGCGCATGATCGACGCAGAGTTCCACCGCGCCTCCAAGTTTAAAACTGCCGCTTTCAACGATGCCCGTATGCACAAACAGGTCGCCGAGCTTCTTCTCTGTCGAGATCACGCGAAAGACGGCACCCTTGCCCCCCTTGATCACGCCGCTATCGCCAACCTGACCGCCCGACTCGGCATAAAACGGCGTCTGATTGAGGACCAACTGAGCCTCATCCCCAGCCTTCAGCGATTTGACGTCCTTACCGCCCTTGACAGCTCCAACGATCACACCTTCGGCGGTCTCGGTATCATAGCCTAAGAATTCCGTGGCGCCGGTGCGTTCGCGCACCTCAAACCAGATAGCTTCAGTTGCAGCGTCGCCCGAGCCCTTCCAAGCCGCTCGCGCCATCTGCTTTTGCTGCTCCATGGCAGCCGTGAAGCTCGCCTGATCGACGCTGATCCCGCGTGCACGCAAGGCGTCCTGCGTAAGATCAAGCGGGAAGCCGAACGTATCGTAGAGCTTGAATGCCACGTCTCCGGGGAACACAGCTCCCGTCTTCATCCCGCCAGACGCGTCCGACAGCAACTTCAACCCATTTTCCAGCGTCTTACGAAACTTGGTCTCTTCGAGCAGCAGCGTTTCGGCAATCAGCTGTTCCCCCCGCGATAGTTCGGTGTAGGTATCGCCCATCTGCCTCACCAGCGCCGGCACGAGCCGGTGCATCAGTGGCGTCTCAGCACCGAGAAGATGCGCATGACGCATCGCGCGCCGCATAATCCGGCGAAGAACATAACCGCGCCCCTCGTTCGATGGCAAAACACCGTCAGCGATCAGGAACGAGCACGATCGCAAATGGTCTGCGATCACCTTATGGCTTGCCTTGGCGTCTCCGCTGGCCTCCACACCCGTCGCCGCCACCGATGCTGCGATCAGCGCACGGAACAAGTCCGTCTCGTAGTTGTCGTGCGTGCCTTGCAGGACCGCAGAAATTCGCTCAAGCCCCATGCCCGTGTCGATCGAGGGCTTTGGCAACGGCACCCGATCTCCCAGTCCGCGCTGCTCATACTGCATGAACACGAGATTCCAGATCTCGATGAACCGGTCGCCGTCGGCGTCTGCCGACCCCGGCGGCCCACCGGGAATCTTAGGCCCATGATCGTAGAAGATTTCCGAGCACGGTCCGCATGGACCCGTTTCACCCATCTGCCAGAAGTTATCCGACGTCGGAATTCGAATGATACGGTCGTCCGAAAAGCCGGTCAGCTTCTTCCAGATACCGAACGCTTGGTCATCGTCGTGATAGACCGTGACGAGCAGTTTCTTCTTGTCGAGCCCGTACTCTTTCGTGATCAGGTTCCACGCCAACTCAATCGCGACGTCCTTGAAGTAATCGCCGAACGAGAAATTCCCGAGCATTTCAAAGAACGTGTGATGGCGCGCCGTGTATCCGACATTGTCGAGATCGTTGTGCTTACCACCAGCCCGTACGCATTTCTGCGACGTGGCCGCCCGCACATAAGGCCGCGTCTCCTGACCCGTGAAAACGTTCTTGAACTGCACCATTCCCGCATTGGTGAACATCAAGGTTGGGTCGTTGCGCGGCACCAGTGGGCTCGACGCGACCGGCTCATGACCGTGCTTTTTGAAATAGTCGAGAAACGCTCTGCGGATTTCGTTGACGCCGGTCATGTCTTCTCAAGGCCAAGGAGGGGGGAGACTGCGCATACGGCCCGCTCGAACATGAAGAACGAAGCGGCCCCTGCGTCAGCTAAAGGAAAGCTGACGCGACGTTGTAGTGAGGCCTCAAGCAACTGTCCAGAAAACGCGGCAGCCCCAGTCAATCGCTGGTCTCAAACGAAGCGCGACCGCGCCCCACGGCTCAGCGCTTGCCCCGTCCACCTTTACGTGCCCCACCCGCGTCATCTTCTTCTGCTGGCGGCAGCAAGACATCGTCGTCGCCAGCAGCCTCGCCCTCTTCGGGTGCCGCCAGCATCTTTTCAACGATAAGCCCTGCGTTCTGCCGGATAGCCGTTTCAATCGTTCCGGCAATCTGCGGATGATCCTTCAAGAACACTTTGGCATTCTCTCGGCCCTGACCGATACGTTGACCGGAATACGAAATCCAAGCGCCCGATTTCTCGATGATCCCAGCCTTCACGCCCAGATCGATCAACTCGCCGGTCTTGGAGATCCCCTCGCCATACATGATGTCGAATTCAACCTGCTTGAACGGTGGCGCGACCTTGTTCTTCACAACCTTCACGCGCGTCTGGTTTCCTACCACCTCGTCCTGATTTTTGATCTGGCCGATCCGGCGAATATCCAGGCGGCACGACGCATAGAACTTCAGCGCGTTCCCACCAGTCGTCGTCTCCGGATTGCCAAACATCACGCCGATTTTCATCCTTATCTGGTTGATGAAGATCACCATCGTCCCGGATTTTGAAACCACTGCTGTAAGCTTGCGCAGCGCCTGGCTCATCAGCCGCGCCTGAGATCCAGGGAGTTGGTCACCCATTTCGCCTTCAAGCTCGGCCTTTGGTGTCAACGCCGCCACTGAGTCGACGACGATCACATCAACCGCCCCCGAGCGCACCAGCGTATCGGTAATTTCCAACGCCTGTTCCCCAGTATCGGGCTGCGAAATCAGCAGATCCTCGACCTTTACACCAAGTTTGCGGGCATAGACCGGATCGAGGGCATGCTCGGCGTCGATGAACGCGCAAATCCCGCCCTTTTTCTGCGCTTCCGCAATCACCTGCAACGTCAAGGTCGTTTTGCCCGACGACTCCGGACCATAGATCTCGATAATACGGCCCTTGGGCAGTCCGCCGATCCCCAGCGCGATGTCAAGACCGATCGAGCCCGTCGAAATTGCTTCAACCTCGGCCAGCTTTTCGGTGGTGCCCAATCGCATGATCGAGCCCTTGCCAAAATTTTTATCGATTAGCGAAAGAGCCTCTGCCAGTGCTTTGTGCTTGTCCATGCTTCCCCCGTCGTTGTTCCGCTCGCCACCACCAACGACGCGTAATCCGGATTTGTCCATGTTCGTCCACCCTATGGCATGAGTTGCACATCAGCAATTGGGGTGTTTGTACTATTTATGTTCTCAATTGTCTAGAGACCGCTAAGTTATTAAAAACGCTCATGATACTAGAGAGCGTTCTCATTATGATCCCAAAATGCAACACAGGAAGTCGGCCTGGAACGGTGGTCCTGGCGCGCCGAATCACCGCGCCAGTTCTTCCTTGACCTTCGCAAGCAGCTGGGGAAGCGAGAATGGTTTGGGCAGGAACGCAAACACCTCGTTCTCGTCGACCGTCGCCTTGAAGGCTTCGTTGGTATGGCCAGAAACAAAAATGATCTTCAGATCGGGATTGGTTTTTCGCACTTCTTTAAGGAACGCGGGACCATCCATTTCCGGCATCACCACGTCGCTGACGACAATATCGACGCCGCCCTTGTGCTGCTCCAAAACGTCGAGCGCTTCCAGCCCGTTACCGGCCTCCAGGACCGTATAGCCAAACCGCGTCAGCTGCCGCACTGCAACCGACCTGACCATATCCTCGTCCTCAACGATCAACACCGTCGCCGTCCCCGTGAGATCGGCGGGCGTGAAATCCTTCTTGGCCGTTTTCGGTAGCAAGTCAGCCTCATGATCGACGTGTGCCCGCGGCAGGTAAACCCTGAAGATCGTCCCACGCCCAACCGTGCTGTCGGCAAAAATGTAGCCCGATAGCTGTTTGACGATGCCGTAAACCGTGGCAAGTCCAAGCCCCGTTCCTTTGCCGATGTCTTTTGTCGTAAAGAACGGCTCGAAAATCTTGGCAAGCACCTCGGGCGGCATCCCAGTGCCGGTATCCTCAACTTCAATCAGCACATATTCGGCAACCGGAATCCCCGAATGTGGAATCTTTTGCGCATCCCGCTCGCTGACATTGCGCGTCGAGATCGACAAAATGCCCCCGTTTGGCATCGCATCGGCAGCATTGACCGCAAGGTTGACAATCACCTGATCGAGCTGCGTCCGGTCGGCCTTCACATACCACTGATCGCGGCCGTTACTGGTCTGCAGCTCGATACGTTCTCCCAGCGGCGTTTTAAGCATCGGGCGCAAATCTGTCACGATATCAGCGAGTTGCAGCACCTCCAGTTGCAGCGTTTGCTGGCGCGAAAACGCCATCAGTTTGCGCACAAGCCCAGCGGCTCGGTTTGCGCTCTGCTTGATGTTTTGGATGTCCTTGTGCGACGCATCCGATGCGCGATGGGTTTGCAGCATCAGATCGGCTGACCCGATAATGGCTGTCAGAACATTGTTGAAATCGTGCGCGATCCCGCCGGCGAGCTTGCCAACCGCGTCCATTTTTTGGCTTTGAGTGAACTTGGCTTCAAGCGCCTTCTGCTCCGTCGTATCGACGATGTACAGGATCGCTGCTTCCCGACTCCCCGGCGTCGGCGTCAGCGGCGTGATGTACACGCGCCGCCCGAATTCGCCCTTGGAGCCAGCGACGAAATCGACCGGCGCCAAGCCCGCCTGTCCAGCCAGCGCTTCCGCCAAGCTCTGCTCGACGGCTGTCCGTGCATCAAGGCCCGCGTCGCGGCACAAAATATCAAGCGCACGCCGATCGCTGCCATCAATCCCGCCAAACACCATCTGTGAGAACGCCGGATTTGCGCGTGCGAGCGTCCCGTTCGCCGTCACCGTCGCAATCCCGAACGGCGCCGACGCGAATTGGCGTGCAAAGCTGGGGTCGGTCGTATCGCCGATCAGCGAAGCAGGCTCCGCCCACTCGTTGCGCATCACCACCAGCAAGCGCTCGTCCGAAGCCTGCTCGCTGGCAGCACCCGTGCTGGCTGCGACAACCCGCACCGGCAAACGGCGATTTTTACGTGTCATCAGGTCGAGCGTGCACTGATATCCCCCCGACGGGCTCGCCCCCGCGTGTCGCCGCAGCACTTCGGCCCCCGTCCGCGAAAACAGGCTTTCCAGCAACACCGGCTCTTCACTGGAAACCCCCGACGGCACGCCGATCATGCGCGCCATCGTTGCATTCATATGAGACACGACCCCATCGCCGCGTACCGCCAACAAGCCGACCGGTGCCGTGTTATAAAGACCGAACCGCGCCGCAGCCGATCCAGCTTCCCGTTGTGCTGCCAGCCGCTCGGCCGTCACGTCGGCAAACCGCCACAGCATCGGACTTGCGCCACCAGCACCCAGCGGGCTGACACTCACCCGCAGCATCTGAACCTGAGCCCCGGCAACGCCAGACGCTGGATTGATCTCGATTTCTTCCGTGAGCGTGTCCCCGCGCTCGGCAGCCCGCACCAGACGAAACAGTGCCTCCGATGCCCGAGGCGTGCCCGCAAACCAGTCCTCCAGCGCCGCCAGCCCCGACCCAGGCTTGCCCGACACAAAGGCCTCGAACGCCGCATTGGCGTAAAGCAAAGCCCCAAGCCGCGTCGCAACCAGCCCCGCTTCCGGCCAAGCATCGGCTATCTGCTCCTGCGACCCGCGTGCGCCGCGCCCAGCAATCGCAATCCGCCCACATAGCATTGCGAGGAGGAAAAATAATCCGCACGCCGCCAGCACCGACAGAATCGTCAGCGCAATCGGCTGCGCTGTCCCGCTGGAAACGATCGCAAGCACCGCCGTGGCGCAAATCAAGCCACCCAACAACGCCCAGCCGACCATCCGATCGTTGACAATTCTGTCAAGACCGGCCGCTTCGAACGTTTCGATTTTGCTGTTGATCCGCGCTTTCATGGCAGAAAGCGTTAGCTGATTCTGAACATGCCCTGCGAAACCAGCAATGGCCTTTGACGCCTTCATGGGCGAATAACTCACAAGTTTGTACGCATTACACACTGATCGACCGTGACAATCGGGGTTATGCCACGCCGTCAGGGTCTACAGTTCGGCCATCACGGTTAAAATGACATAAACTCCCAACACGAAGTCGATACGAATCGTGCATTTCGGACGTTAATCTTTGCTCGCGCACCTGACATGAGGCTCACGAAATGATCTGGGACATCCTGCTGTATATTCTGTTGTTTGCCGTGCTCGCGGCAGGAGGGTTTGTGGGATACGTCCTCCTGCAATCGCACCTGAGCGGCAGCGCCAAACCCGGCTCATTCTTTGGTCCAAAGCCTGAAAAGCGGCTTGATGTCGTCGAGCAATGGAACCTCGACGCTCGCCGACGTCTGGTCCTGATCCGTCGCGACAACATCGAACACCTCATCATGACGGGCGGCCCCGTCGATGTGGTGATTGAAACCGGTATCGGCGAACAGCCCCGCAGAGCCGTCGCGCCGAGCGAACCCGTCTTCCAGCGCACGAATCGTCCCCTGGGGTCCCCATCCCCCGCTCAGGCTCCAGCGGCAGCCCCCGCTGCCCCATCGCTCAATGGCACCAAAGCGGATTGAACCGCGTTGATCAAACCAAGCGTGGCGGCGCAAAACCAAGACGGTCCGCAAGGTGGTCTTCCCGCGACGCGCTCCTGCCACTAAGACATGCATACCTCGCGAGCAGCGGCAAACCGCTCGCACCAATGCCAGATTCCTTCCCGGAACTGGCCAATATACCCGGTCGGAACGCCCGGCGTTCGCAAGAGGAGTTGAGTTGTTGTCGAACCGTTCGCCGATGAGGCTGATTCCCGCCGCCAAGGCCCTGCTGCTGGTCCTCTTGTGTGTCGTGTCCAACGCTGCAGTAAAATCAGCGTTTAGCCAGACAGTTACGGTCACCGGCGGTAAGCAACCCGCCGTCGAACAACCATCTACGGTCCCTGCGACCGGCGCCGTTGTCCCAACGCAAGACGGCTCCATCCAGCCGTCCCAAACCGAGAACCCGGCACCGCCCCCCGCCGAAGCACCGCCTCCCCCTCTTGTCCTGCCCCCGATGGAGGATGTGCTCAATCCTGTCACACAGGCATTGGCGACCATGGAGAGCCTCGAACGCGAGTTCGATGCAATCAAAACCTCCGATACCGAGTTGGGCCTCCAGCGCGCAGAACTCGAACGCCTGACCGGTGCCGCCGATGCCGCCGGCGATGCCTTAAAGCCCCGCGTCGAGGCAGCCAAAGTTCAACTCGATAAACTCGGCCCCGCCCCCAAAGACAAACAAGCCGCCGAAGCCCAACAGATTGCCGCCGAGCGCACGCGACTGACGTCCATCATCACGACACTCGAAGGCGCATTCAAATCCACCGAACTTGTCAAGGTGCGCGCCAGTCAATTGACGGCGCGCGTCCAGGACCAACGCCATGGCTTGTTTACGCAAAACCTCTTCAAGCGCACTGGCTCCCCCCTGCTGCCCGGCATCTGGCGTCAGCTGGCCAACGAAGTCCCCAACGCCCAACGCCAGGCCAGTGCCGTGTTTGGCACGTGGCGCGCAATCATCCTCTCCCGGCCGACGGCTGCCGCCTTGATCTTTGGTGGCGCACTGCTCGCCTATCTCGCTCTCAAGTGGATTTTGTCGTTCCCCCTGCGTCGCATCATGCCGCCGGGCCGGACGCAACCGCCCACCTACGCCCGCCGAGCAGCAGCAGCAGCACTCGCAGCCCCGCTCTATGCATTGCCGGGCGTCATTGCGCTGTCAGTTCTCTATTCCGGGGCGCAGTCGGCCGACCTGATCTATTCGCGCGTTGAAGCGCTCGCAGAACAATTCCTTCAGGCAGCCATCATCGTCGTCGTCGTTTCGGCCCTCGCCCGCGCGATATTAGAGCCGCGCCGACCCGAATGGCGCTTGATGGACCTGTCCGATTCAGCGTCTCGCTCGCTCCTGCGCAGCACGCTGCTCATCGCCTACGTCTACGGCATCGACCAGGTCCTCAAGGAAACTATCCGCATTCTCATCCTGCCGCTGCCATTCAGCGTCGTGCTGTCGTTTTTCACCAGCCTCGCCTTCGCGGGCCTCCTGTTCAAAGTCGTCGCAACCCCCTTTGTACCAGCCAAACGCTCGACGCAGCCCGACATCGCCGAAACCGATCTTCCCCCGCTCCTTGGCGACCCCGTCGTCGCGCCCCGCCCCCCGCTGTCGCGCTACACCCCGCGATGGCTCAAATTCCCGCTGCTCATTGTGGCCATCGGCATCGTGGGATCGGCGTTGGCGGGCTACGTCGCCCTAAGCCGCTTTGCTGCTGGTCAAGTGGTCATCACTGGCAGCGCCGTCGTACTTGTTGCCCTGTTTCATATTGCCATCCGCACCACCGAGCGCGCCTTCGCCTCTCCCCAAACCCTCATGGGCGGATGGCTCGCCAAAGGCCTCGGCGTCGAGGAAGGTCACCGCCGCCTGATCGCCCGAACGCTTTCGATTCTGCTTCATATCGTCTTGGCGAGCATCGCGATCCCAGCCGTATTCCTCGCCTGGGGCTTTTCCAGCAATGACGTTCTGGCAGGCACCAAGCAAGCCTTGCTCGGCTTCCAGATCGGCCAGTTGCGCATTTCGTTGGTCCGCATCCTGCTGGCGGTGGCTCTGTTCTTGAGCCTGCTGTTTGCAACCCGCTTGATCCAGCGTTGGCTGCAGGCCGAAGTCCTGCGCCCCGACCGCATGGACCCCGGCATCGCCAATTCAATTCACCAGGGCATCGGCTATGCCGGTTTCGCCTTGGCCGCCATGGTCGCCGTCTCGTTCGGCGGCCTCGACATCACTAACCTCGCCATTCTGGCCGGCGCGCTTTCGGTCGGTATTGGTTTTGGTCTCCAGTCCATCGTCAATAACTTCGTCTCGGGCCTGATCCTCCTCGTCGAGCGCCCGATCAAGGTCGGCGACTTGGTCATGCTGCGCGGCGGCGGTCAGGGCTTCGTGCGATCGATCTCAGTGCGTTCGACCGAAATCGAAACCTTCGAAAAATCGAGCCTCATCGTCCCCAACTCTGAATTGATCAGCAACGTCGTCACCAACTGGACCCACCGCAACGCGCTCGCCCGCGTCACCGTCAAGATCGGCGCATCCTATAAGTCCGACCCCGCGCGCGTTCTGGAGATCTTGAAAGAGGTCGCGCGCACCACCCCGCTGGCCATGCAACAGCCCCCCCCTTATGTCAGCTTCGACAATCTCGGCCCCGACGCGCTCGAATTCTCCATCGGTGTCGTGGTAGCCGACGTCAACAAGGGCGGCGACTGCCAGACCCAACTCCGGATCGGCGTCTATCAAGCCTTCGTCAAAAACGGCATCGAATTCCCCACCGTCGAACGCGACATCTACCTGCGCGATCTAGACGGCGTGAAAATCCTCCTCGCCCGCGTCATGGAAGAACGCCAGCAGAAAGCCGCCGCTGATGCCCTCGCAACCGTCATGGGCACCGCGACGAAAACCTGAATCAACTCTGGCAATAGCGTCGGCAACCGCAATCAGCGGGCCTCGGGTTCATTATCCCCGACCGCCGTCAAGTCCAGCGCACGAACGTCGAACGCGACCTGCCGCGTGGAAACGAGCCGACCGGCTGGCGTATCAGCCACCGTGTCCCGTTGAACCGACGCAGGCTTCGCGCTCGGCACCGGCGCATCGATGGCGGCCACTGAAACCGGCACAATCGCAAGCCCGGCAATCACACCGATTCGGACGATCTCCATCCGCGACCAAAAGGGAAACCGCTCGACCTGTTCGCCTGACCAGTTATGCAACATCTCGAAAAAAGCCTTCCAAACGGCACTGTTCACTGCTGCAAGGTTAACCGGGTTGCCTTTAAAAGAGATTAATGGCCGTTTCCAATTGGCGCACAAACCCGATCTCAGCCGCCACCGCGTTGAAACGCCAGATCGAAACGCTTTACAAAGCGGGCCTGCTCGTCGGCTGCCACATCCTCGAACGTCAGCGCCACCCGCGCGCGCGGCAACTCCAGCAGCCCACCGAACCGCACGCTTGCCAGCCCCTCATAGGTGATCACGACCTGCCCTGAACCGATCGCGATATCGGCCGATGCGAGGTTGGCTGCCAACCGCTCCCCATAAAGTGGCGCGATCGAGCCCTGGAACTCGCTAAGCGTCAGCGACATGATTTTTTCAACGCGCCCGGTAAAAGCCACCTCAACCGCCCGCAACCGGCGGCCAGATAGCCAGCGCATCACCCGGCTGCAGCTTGACCTCGTCTCGGATGGCCGGTGCTTTGAAGTGGCCGTTCACAAGCACCAGATGGCACATCGCCCGCGGTACGTTGTACGCATCGATCACCTGCCAGATCGACGTTCCCTCGGCGACCTCGATCTCGATCATGTTCCGATCAGCTCCCGGCGGTAGATAGACACCGAGTTGCGCATAAAACTTGAGCGTCACCTGCATCGCACGTCTTCGTCCCAAAAACGGGTGGGTCCGGGAGGCTGTGCCTCCCGGTGGGGTGCGGGGCTAGTCCCGCTCGCGACGAAGTCGCGAATGCAACGACCCAGACCCCATCAGGGGGATTCCTTAGCCTTTTGCTACTGGCGCATTCACGTGGTGGTGCATCGGCCCTTTGCGTCCTGAGCCCTGCGACACCGCAACATAGGCTTCCCGCAACCGCTCAGGCGACTGCATCAGCTTGGCTTTCCAATCTCCAAGCGCAAACTCGGTTTGGATCAACCCACGCAACATCCCGACATGATCGGTCAGCCCGACGCACTGCGCTCCAACCATTTTGTCGCCGAGGAATTCGAGCTTGAGATACTTGTACTTATCCTCGTCGATCATCTTCGCAGTCTGCCCACCGGGCGCGCCCTGCCACAGTCCGAACGACGACGAGATCAGCCCCATCGTATCGAGCACGTTCATGTTCAGCGATCCGCGATGCGGCGTCCGCTTCCCGGCCATATTTTGCCCGGCCAGCCGCCCATGCTCGACCGCCACCGGCTGGATCGCCAGCATGTCCGGCTTGCCTGTCGAGATATCGATCCCCTCGCAGCAATCCCCCGCCGCATACACGTCCTTGACCGACGTTTGCAGCGTATCATCCACTTTGATACCGTGGTTGATGTCGATGCCCGATCCGGTGAGGAAACTTGTGTTCGATCGCACGCCAGCGGCCAGCACCACGAGCTTGGCGGGCACCGATGTGCCATCCGACAATCCAACCGACAGTGTCGCACCGTTGGCACCGGCGGCCTGCGAAATCGTCTGAACCTTCGTGCTCGTCAACACCTTGACGCCCTTGGATACGCACCAGCGCCCAAGCATCCCGCCCGCCGTCTCGTCCATCATGCGAGCGACCATGCGCGGCGCGACTTCGACCACCGTCAGGTCGCACCCGCGCTGATGCAGCGCCTCCAGCACGATCGACCCGATGAACCCGGCCCCCACCAGCACAACCGGCGCACCTTTGTCGGCCAACCGCAAAATTTCGCGCGCGTCCGGGAGCGTCCAGCACGAATGAACGCCGGGCAGATTTGCGCCCGGCACCCGCGGAATGATCGGCGACGCGCCCGTCGCAATCAGCAGCTTGTCGTACGGCATCGCAGAGACGCCCGACAAAAACAGCTTCTTCGACTTGGTGTCAATACCGCCAACCTTACCCGTGACATAGGTGATGTTGAGCTTTTTGTAGTGATCGTCGTCCTGCCGCAGATAGGTCCCGTGTTCACCCACGGCCCCGTGCAGCAGATAGGGAATCGCCATCCGCGAATAAGGCGGCTCAGGCTCGCCGCCGATCAATGTGATCCGACCGTTCTTATCCAGCCCCCGGATCGTTTCCGCAGCCGTAACGCCAGCAGGGCCCGCACCGAGTATAACGTAGTCCATCGTAGTTATCCCTTGAACTGCAGTGCCCCAAAACGAACGCTCCCCAACCCTTTAGTCATAAAAGGGAAGGGGGTTTGGGGGAAGCCATTCCCCCAAACGGGTTCGGGCGGTAGCCCGACCGCGTAAGCGCTTCTTACAAACCGAGACGAGAAATTGTCTCGTTGGTCGGCACGCCGTCCTTGGTCCAGCCGCGCAAGGCGTAGTATTCAGGCAGCATCGTCTCAAGCCCGCTCACAAGCCCCTTCGCCGGGCCCGTCTTAGCTGCTTCCTTGAGGAAGCGCGGCGGCAAGCTATCGTCCTTGGCGGTGAACCCGGCGCGGTTGTTGAACTGCCGCTCCATGTTCCAGATCCGCTCGCCCATTTCGAGCATCTTTTCTGGCGTCCATCCGCCATCGACCGCTGCGTCGACTTGCGGAGCGATGTCATTCAGCGTCCAAGCAAACGTCGTGAAAACGCACAGCCCTGAACTATCGACAGCCGCCGTCGCGTCCTGGAACGCCTTAACCAGTCCCGGCTTGCCAATCGTGCTCAACGGATCGGTCTTCTCTGGAATACCAAAGATTTCCGACGAGATCGTGTAGCCGCGCAGGTGGCAGCCACCCCGGTTCGATGTCGCATAAGCCAAACCGATGCCCTGGATGCCGCGGCCGTCATAAGCCGGGAATTCCTGGCCCTTCGACGCCATCGACAGTTCGGGGCGGCCATGCTTGGCAGTCAGCCGCGCGGAGCCCAATCCGAGCTCTTTGCCAAAGCCTTCACCCTTACCGGTCAACTCGACGCATTTGACCAGCGCTTCTGCCGAACCAAAGTTCAGTTCGACCCCGCCGGTCATCTCTTTCGTCAACACGCCAAGCTCATAAAGCTCCATCGCCGCCGATACGGTCGCGCCAAACGAGATCGGGTCGAGACCCTGCTCGTTGCAGATGAAGTTGACGTACGTCAGCGCTTCGAGATCGTTGACCCCGGTGTTCGAACCGAGCGCCCAAGCGGCCTCATACTCAAGCCCGCCGGAAGCCTTCCAGTATTCCGGCTTGTTCTTGATCGTGAAGTGCGTTTCGTCGATCTTCGAGATCCGCCCGCATGCGATTGTACAGCCAAAACAGGCTTGGTTGGTCAGCAGGTTGGGCTTGCCGTCGGTCTTGCGCGGCGTGGCCATGGCTTCAGCCGAAATGTCGTGCGCACCTTCAAACTGCACATCGCGCGAGTTGCGCGTTGGCATGGCGCCGGCTTCGTTGATGACGTTCATCAACACCTGGGTGCCGTAGGTCGGCAGACCTGCACCCGTGACGCCGTTAGCCTGCAGCACTTTTTTGCCTGCAGCCGTTGCCGCCAAAAACGCCTTACCGTCGCGAACCTTGGTGCCACCGGTCCCGCGCACGGCGATCGCCTTGACGTTCTTCGACCCGAGCACCGCGCCAACGCCAGAACGGCCAGCCGCCCGATGGAGATCGTTCACGATGGCCGAGTAAAGCACCTGCTTTTCGCCCGCAATGCCAATGCCCGACACGTGGATCATCGGATCCTGATGGCGCTTCTTGATCCATTCATCGGTATGCCAGACCGACGTGCCCCAGATCTCTCCGCCGTCGCGGATTTCCGCCTTGTCGTCGAAAATCGTAATGTACACAGGCGAAGACGCTTTACCTTCCAGGATCACCATGTCCCAACCGGCAAATTTCAATTCCGCGCCCCAATACCCACCCGAGTTGGAACACGCGATGGCGTTGGTCAGCGGCCCTTTGGTGATGACCGAATACCGTCCGCCCGTCGACGCCGCCGTCCCCGTCAACGGACCGGTGGCAAAAATCATCTTGTTATCGGGCCCAAGAGGATCGACTTTCGCATCGACTTCTTCAACCAGATACTTCGTCGCCAATCCGCGCTGACCCAGATATTTCTGCGCCCAATCCTTATTCAGCGGCTCAGATTTAACAGTCCGGTTTGTCAAATCGATCCGCAGTATTTTTCCGGTCCAACCCATGTTCATCCCCTGATTTTATCGCAACCCGCGCATTTGCAGCAGCTTTGGAGGCGATTTATGCTTCAAACGACGTGACTGACGTGCCGTGCTGACGCGGATCAGTGCTTGGCAACGGGCGCCTTGGCACCGGTTGCATCACCCTGGCCAGCAATCGCCGCCCACTGCTTCATCTTGTCGAAGCCGGTTTGCTCGATGTCTTGATACGTAATGGCAGCCGTTGGGCAGGCGTCGGCGCAAGCGGGGCTCCCCTGGCACAGGTCGCACTTGATCACTTTACCCGTCGACGCGTTGTAGTTGATCGTGCCGAACGGGCATGCGATCGTGCAAACCTTGCAGCCCACGCAGACGTTCTCATTTACGATTTTGACGCCGCTCGCCATATCGGTTGTGATGGCATTGACGGGGCAGGCCTGCTGACACCACGCTTCCGCGCATTGCGTGCAGGTATAAGGGACCATTTTCCCTTCTTCGTGGAAATCGAACACCCGGATGCGTGATTTCGAGACGTTGAATTCCATTTCATTTTCGTAAGAACAGGCCATTTCGCACTGCTTGCAGCCCGTGCATTTAGCTGGATCGATCACCAGTGCCTTCAGCATGTTCCCTCCCAGGAAGCGTTATTCTTTTCTTTTCATAACAGTAGCGTTATGTTTTTATTTTCATAGAGCCGTCGTTATGTTTTAATTCTCATAACAACGCGATCCCTGATATTGTACGACGATAGTCTCGGCTTTTCCAAGCCCTTTGCGACCGGAGCCAATTGGATTGCGTATTGCCATTTCGTACAACACGGAGAGTTACGTGTAGCCGTTTCGCGCAACCCGCAACAACGCAACGCACGGCGTTAGGTTAAACGCGGACCTGTCACATCACGGCCACGATTCGCCGCATACACACGGTGACGATCGGGTGGTTTGATGCGACAAGCTTCCCGGTTCATTCATTTTTTCCGCCCGACTGGAGACGATCATGCTGCCGACGCCGCGCGCCGACCTCAAGCCGAACACCGCCGACTTCGAGCGCCTGCCGCTCGTCAAACCGACCGGCTTTCGCGAGTACGACGCCCGCTGGCTGTTTCCAGAAGAAATCAACCTGATGGGGCTCAACGCCATCGGTCTGGGCATGGCCGTCCTGTTCGACGAACGCGGCGTAAAAAAGCGCATCGTCGTCGGTCACGATTTCCGCTGGTATTCCGGCTCCGTCAAACAGGCACTCGTGAACGGTCTGATCATGGGCGGCTTTGAAGTCCACGACATCGGTCTGGCGCTCTCGCCAATGGCCTACTACGCCCAGTTCGCCCTCGACGTTGAAGGCGTTGCCATGGTCACCGCCAGCCACAACGATAACGGCTGGACCGGCATTAAGATGGGCATGAACCGCCCGCTCACGTTCGGCCCAGATGAAATGACGCGCCTCAAGGAGATCGTTCTCTCCGGTAACCACAAACCCAAGCCCGGCGCTGGCAGCTACCACTTCGTTGAAAACTTCGCAGATCGCTATATTGCTTCGCTAAGCGACCGCCCCAAACTCAAGCGCAAACTCAAAGTCGTGTGCGCCTGCGGCAACGGCACGGCGGGCGCGTTCGCCCCGCAGGTCCTCGCCGCCATCGGTGCCGAGGTCATCCCCCTCGACGTCGAACTCGACCACTCGTTCCCGCGCTACAATCCCAACCCCGAAGACATGAAGATGCTTCATGCCATCGCCGACGCTGTCAACAAGCACAAGGCCGACGTCGGCTTGGGCTTTGACGGCGATGGCGACCGCTGCGGCGTCGTCGACAATACCGGCGATGAAATCTTCGCCGACAAGGTCGGCGTGATGCTCGCCCGCGACATCTCCGCGATCCACAAGAACGCCAAGTTCGTCGCCGACGTAAAATCGACCGGTCTGTTCCTGACCGATCCCGTCCTCAAGGCGCAAGGCGCGACCACCGTCTACTGGAAAACCGGCCACTCCTACATGAAGCGCTACACCCACGAGATCAAAGCCCTCGTCGGCTTTGAAAAATCGGGCCACTTCTTCTTCCAGCCCCCGCTGGGTCGCGGCTACGACGATGGCCTCGTCGCGGGCCTCGCCGTGCTCGACATGCTCGACCGCGCGCCAACCAAGACGCTCGCCGACCTCAAGAACGCACTGCCCAAAACCTGGGGCTCGCCCACCATGTCGCCTCATTGTGCCGATGAAGCCAAGTACGGCATCGTCGACAAGGTCATCGCCCATTACACGGACATCCTCGCCAAGGGTGGCAAGGTCGCTGGCCAGAAAGTCATGGATTGCATCACCGTCAACGGCGTCCGCGTCGTACTCGAAGACGGCACGTGGGGTCTGATCCGCGCTTCATCCAACAAGCCCGAACTGGTCGTCGTCGTCGAAAGCCCCGTCTCCGAGGCCAACATGCGGGCCATCTTCGCCGACCTCGACGCCACGCTCGCCACCCACCCCGAAGTCGGCGCCTACAATCAAAAGATTTAGAACGCCAAGCTCAGAGCCATCCACTTGTCATCCTCGGGCTTGTCCCGAGGACCCATTTCCAGGCTGGCTGCTGCCCGTTTGCTGAAGCGCAAAACTTAATGGCGTTGCGGACGCGGGCTACCGCCCGGACCAGTTTGGGGAAACGAGTTTGCCCAAACCCCTTCCCTCTTTGGAGTTAAAGGCATCACTCCCCGTCTCCTTCCACCCGCGGCTTGGCGATCATAGCGCCGCCCGTCGCGTTGACAGCCACCGGCCCGGCCACATCTTCGCGGAACTTGTTCGTGATCGGATACCGCCGGTCCCGCCCGAAATTGCGGGCAGAAATCTTGACGCCGGGTGCCGCCTGCCGTCGCTTGTATTCGGCAATGTTGAGCAACCGCGCGACCTTGGCGACCGTGTCCGCCGGATGCCCCCGCGCGACGATGCCACCAAGCGGCATCTCCTGCTCCACGAGGCAGGCCAGAATGTCGTCCAGCACTTCATACGGCGGCAAGCTATCCTGATCGGTCTGGTTTTCGCGCAACTCAGCGGTCGGCGCTTTCGTCAAAATCCGCTCGGGGATCACAACGCCGCCGGGCCCTTTGCCGCCCACCGGAACCTGCCCATTGCGCCTCCGCGACAGCCGATAGACTTCCAGCTTGTAGAGGTCCTTGATCGGGTTATAGCCCCCGTTCATGTCGCCATACAGCGTCGCATAACCCACGCTCATCTCGGATTTATTGCCCGTCGTCAGCACCATCGCGCCAAACTTGTTTGACACCGCCATGAGCATCGACCCGCGCACGCGGCTTTGAATGTTCTCTTCCGTGATGTCGGGCGCGCGGTCTCCAAACAGAGGCTTCAGGCTCCATTTGAAAGCCTCCGTCGCGGGCTCGATGGCGATCTTGTCGTACCGGATGCCCAGCGCCTTGGCGCAGTCCGCCGCATCATAGAGGCTATCGTCCGACGTATACCGCGACGGCATCATGATCGCATGCACCCGCTCCGGGCCCAGCGCATCGACCGCGATAGCGGCAACCAGTGCACTGTCGATCCCACCCGACAAGCCGAGCACGACTCCGGGGAACCCGTTCTTGTTCACATAGTCCGCAAGCCCCAGCACGCAGGCCTGATACGCCGATGCCTCCCCCTCGGGGATCGGCTCGACCGCAGCGGGCTCGCACTGCCATCCGCCTTGCGTCCGCGTCCAGGTGGTCAGCACCAGCGCCTCGCGCCAAGCCGGCAATTGCGCCGCCAGACGGCAGTCGGCGTTGAGCACGAACGACGCTCCATCGAACACCAACTCGTCTTGGCCGCCAACCTGATTGAGGTACACCAGCGGCAAACACGTCTCCGTGACGCGCGCGACAGCCACGTTCATGCGCACGTCGGGCTTCTTCCAATCGAACGGCGACCCATTGGGCGAAATCAAGATTTCAGCCCCCGTCTCGGCGAGACACTCGCAAACCTCATCGGTCCAGATGTCCTCGCAGATCGGCACCCCGATCCGCACGCCCTTAAACGCGATCGGCCCTGGCAACGGCCCCGCCGCAAACACCCGCTTTTCATCGAAGACGCCGTAATTGGGCAAATCCACCTTTGTCCGCACCGCAGCGATTTTGCCCTCGTCCAACAGAACCACGGCATTATAGAGCAGACCGTTCTCCGGCCAGATGGTACCGACCAACACCGCTGGCCCATCGGCAAGCGAAACCGCAAGCTCATCGAGAACGGCGCGCGAAGCGGCCTGAAACGCCGGCTTCAAAACCAGGTCTTCGGGCGGATAGCCCGTCACGAACAGCTCGGAAAACACGACCAGATCGGCCCCAAGTTTTGCAGCCGCAGCGTGCGCATCCCGCAGCTTAGCCGCATTGCCAGCAAGGTCGCCGACCGTTGGGTTCAATTGGGCGAGGGCGATTTTCAGTGATGATGTGCTCATCCAGCCAACATAGGCGGAGCCCGCTGACCTGAGCAAGCCAGCTATCGTATTCAGCCCGCTAAAACCGGAACGAAATTCGCACGACGGGATTTGATCGCTGCGACGTTAATGAAAGGTCGTGCCTGTCTATCGACGACAAAAGAGGAGAACCCCCCATGAAGAAACTCTTGTCTCTCGCAATTGTCTCAGCCGGTCTGGCCCTTGCGGCTCCCGGCTCGGCCAGCGCAGCCGTAGCAGCCCTCCCAGGCGATGCCGTCCGCACGTCGGTCGCCCCGCTTGAACTGGTCGAGAAGGCCGGTTGGCGTGATCGCCGCCATCTGCGCCGCGTGTGCACTTGGCGTCATGGCCGCCGCATCTGCTGGTGGCGTCGCGTCTGGTAACAAACCAAAAGTTCGGGCGCGTCGCGTAAGCGGCGCGCCCGGTCGATATTGACCACCCCTAATGGGCGCATCAACACACGGCTGAAGTCACTCATCTAGCCCAAAGCAATCGCCCGGACGCGGGCCTACTCCCCGACAGCCGCGACCGGTTGCGCGTTGGCCAACCGCTCTTGCTTCAGCCGGTCAGCCACGAGGAACGCGAGTTCCAGCGCCTGATCCGCATTCAATCGTGGATCGCAATGCGTGTGATACCGGCTCGACAGATCCTGCTCGGAAATCGCCGTAGCCCCGCCCGTGCATTCGGTCACATTCTGACCAGTCATCTCGACGTGAATGCCGCCAGCGTGCGTCCCTTCAGCCCGGTGCACCGCAAAGAAAGCTTCCGTCTCCGCCATGATGGCATCGAACGGTCGCGTCTTGTAGCCCGTATTGCCAGCCGTGATCGTGTTGCCGTGCATCGGGTCGCACGACCATACGACCGTCCGCCCAGCCTTCTGCACCGCACGGATCAGCTTGGGCAGATGCTTCTCAACCTTATCGTGCCCAAACCGGCAGATCAGCGTCAATCGTCCCGCCTCGTCTTTCGGATTCAAAATATCAATGAGACGAAGCAGCCCATCCCCATCAATCGACGGCCCGCACTTGAGCCCGAGCGGGTTCTTGATCCCCCGGCAGAACTCTACGTGCGCGTGATCGGGCTGACGCGTCCGGTCGCCGATCCAGATCATGTGACCCGACGTGGCGTAGTATTCGCCCGACGTCGAATCAAGCCGCGTCATCGCCTGCTCAAACCCGAGCAGCAACGCTTCATGCGATGTATAAAACGACGTCTGCCGCAATTGCGGCGTGTTATCCGAGGTGATCCCGCACGCTCGCATGAAGCTCATCGTTTCAGCGATCCGATCAGCAAGCTCCTGATAATGTTGACCGCGCGGGCTGTCCTTGACGAACCCCATGTTCCACTGCTGAACGCGTTCGAGATCGGCATAACCGCCGGTCGCGAATGCACGGATCAGGTTGAGCGTCGCAGCCGACTGCCGATAGGCCTGCAACTGCCGTTGCGGATCGGGAATCCGCGCATCCGAAGTGAACTCAGGTCCGTTGATGATATCGCCACGATAGGACGGCAGCACCTGACCATCCTTTGTCTCCGTCGGCGAAGACCGTGGTTTGGCAAACTGTCCAGCGATCCGGCCCACTTTCACCACCGGCGACCCGCCAGCATACGTCAGCACAACCGCCATCTGCAAAAACACCCGGAAGAAATCGCGGATGTTATCAGCGCGATGCTCAAGGAAGCTCTCGGCGCAATCTCCACCCTGCAACAGGAAACCATGGCCGCGCGCCACCTCGGCCAGGGTCTTTTTGAGCTGCCGCGCCTCACCTGCAAAAACCAGCGGCGGGAACGACGCCAGCTTGGTCTCGACGTCGGCAAGTGCTGCAGCATCGGGGTACTCGGGCACCTGAACAATTGGCTTACTGCGCCAGCTGTCGACGGTCCAATGTGCTGCCATGTCGAAGACTCCCAAGTGCGAGAAAACAAGTGTGGGCGACACAAAACGCAAGCGGGCCCCGGCCAAGTTTGAAGCCGGAACCCACGATGCTTTGCGCCGAAAGATGCGTTTCAGCGACGGAGTATAATAGCCTCATTGGCAAAATACCATCCGCTTAAGCGGCCCGTATCACTTGTTGCATCAACCCAGCGCGGAAAACGTCGTCTCATGTGCGCCAAATTGGCAGGCCGCCCTTCCGCGTTTTGTTACGCATTGTGTATTGATTGTGCTAAATTGAATTAGGGTTTAATTTTGTTCAAGATTCGCGGGCCGGGGGGCTTAGGCACGATGTTATTTAAAAGCCGTCAGACAGCGACGCTGAAGCAGCGCCTGCGCTTGGCAGTGTGGCCGCGCGTCAGTTGGAGCCGCTCCATCCGCTACGTCGCCAAACGGATGTTGCGCGTCAAAGCCTCCCCTCACAAGATCGCCGTCGGCTGCGCGGCAGGCGTCTTCGCCTCGATCACGCCTCTGATCGGCGTCCAGATGGTGATGGCCGGCGCAATCGCCATCATCCTCCGCGGCAGCGTCGTTGCCGCCATGCTGGCAACCTTCCTTGGCAACCCCATCAGCTGGCCCATCATCTGGGGCACAACCTATGCCGTAGGCATTGCCATGATCGGCCAGCCGGGTGCTGCAGAGGCCGCAGCGCTCATCCATGGCAATGACCCGATTTTGCCCGTATTGATGGCTATGCTTGTAGGAAGCATCCCGATCGGCTTGGTATCGGCTGCCGTATCGTACGGCATTGTAGCTCGCGCTATGACGGCCGCCCAAGGGCAGCAGTCCACGCAGGCCAGGAGATTCGGCCTTTCGGGCCACCGGTTTACTGGCTGGACGGCCCCGTGTTGGAGACTGTGGTGAATTCAAGCGATCGGCGAGCCCTGCGGCTCGGTGTCAACATCGACCACGTGGCAACGGTTCGCAACGCACGAGGCGGGCATCATCCCGACCCCGTTCGCGCAGCCCTGGCCGCCATCGCCGCCGGTGCGGACGGGATTACGGCCCACCTGCGTGAAGATCGCCGCCACATCCGCGACGACGACATCGTCCGGTTGAAGCGCGAGATCACACGCCCGCTGAATTTTGAAATGGCAGCCAACGACGAAATGGTCGCCATCGCTCGCAAGATTGTCCCGAACGCCTGTTGCATAGTTCCCGAACGTCGCGAAGAACGCACCACCGAAGGTGGCCTTGATGTGGCTGGCAGCCCTGCGACACTCACCCGTCACATCGAGGCCCTGAAACTGTCCGGCATCCGCGTCTCGCTGTTCATCGAACCAGACCCCTTCGCTATCGAAGCCTCCGTTCGTGCCGGTGCCGACATCGTCGAATTCCACACCGGCCGCTATTGCGAACTCTCCCTGGACGGCAATGCCAAGGGCGTCCGCAGCGAACTCGACCGCTTGACGGCTGCCGCGCGTCTAGCCAAAGCGGCTGGCCTCGAAGTTCACGCAGGCCACGGCCTGACCTATCTGACGGTCGGCGCTATTGCCGCGATCCCCGAAATGGTCGAACTCAACATCGGCCATTTTCTGATGGGCGAGGCGATCTTCGACGGCCTCGACGCCAGCGTCCGCCGTATGCGCCAGTTGATGGACGACGCTCGTACATGATCCTGGGCCTGGGCAACGACATGATCGACATCCGCCGAATCGAAAGCACCATTGAGCGCTTCGGTGACCGCTTCCTCGACCGTGTCTTCACCCCCATCGAGCGTGCCAAATCCGATGCCCGCGCCCAGCGCGCCGCCTCCTACGCCAAACGCTTTGCCGCTAAAGAAGCCTGCGCCAAGGCCCTCGGGACTGGCCTGCGCCACGGCGTTTACTGGACCGACATGGGCGTCATCAATCTCCCCAGCGGACGACCAACCCTGTCATTGACCAATGGCGCGCAGGCCCGCCTCAGACACATTACCCCATCCGGTCATGAACCGCGCATTGACCTGACACTGAGTGACGACTTCCCCTGGGCCCAAGCCATTGTAATTATCACGGGCCTGCGCTCGCAAACCGAGCGGTGACGCACCCCATTTGCGCCTTGCAGACAAACTCGATATAGGCAGCACAGTGCGCTCGATCCGAACTCTTGGCACGACATCGATCTGGAGAATGAAATGAGCGTGCAAGGTAAAGGGGCCCGATCGTCCGGCGGGATGATGGAAACCCTCGTGGTCGTCGTCCAGGCGCTCGCCATTGCGATGGTCGTGCGCGTTTTCCTGTTCCAGCCGTTCAATATCCCATCTGGCTCGATGAAAGAAACGCTGCTGGTCGGCGATTATCTGTTCGTCTCGAAGCTCTCGTACGGCTATAGCCGCTATTCATTCCCGCTGAGTTTGAATCTGTTTTCTGGCCGCATCCTGGCCAGCGATCCCAAGCGCGGCGACGTGGCTGTCTTCAAACTGCCGCGCGACAACCAGACCGACTACATCAAGCGCGTCATCGGCATGCCGGGCGACGAGATCAATATCCGCCGTGGTGTTGTTTTCATCAATGGCAAGGAAATCAGCCGCGTGCCCACCGGCACCTTCCAAACCCGTGAAGACGGCGGACCTGCCGTCAAAATCCCGGTCTTTGAAGAAACCCTGCCCAACGGGGTCAAATACCGCGTCCTTGACCGCCTGGCGAATGGCCCGTGGGACAACGCCGGTCCCTACATCGTGCCAGCCGGCCATTACTTCATGATGGGCGACAACCGCGACAACTCGACCGACAGCCGCGTCCCGCCAAACGAAGGCGGCGTCGGCTACGTGCCGCTCGAGAATTTCATCGGACGAGCCGATATCATCTTTTTCTCGGCGGCCGTCGATGAACCGGACGCTTTCCGCATTTGGAAGCCCTGGACATGGCCATTCGATATCCGCTGGAGCCGTTTCTTCAATTTGGTCAGATGATTTTCAGACCTCGTAAGTTCAAGGATCTCGAAGCAGCGCTCGGCTACACGTTCAAGCAGCCCGGCCTACTCGAACGCGCACTTACCCATTCGAGCGTCCGCGGCACCAACGCCAAGCGTCCCGACAATGAGCGCTTGGAGTTCATCGGCGACCGTGTGCTCGGCCTCGCGATTGCCGAGATGCTCCACCATGCCCACCCCACAGCCAGCGAGGGCGACATGGCCCGCCGCTATAATGTGCTCGTCAAAGGCGAAGCCTGCGCCCGCTTTGCCCGCAATCTGGGGCTGGGCCCGCATTTAATCTTATCCCCCAGCGAGACCGAAAACGGCGGCCGTGATAAGGACAACATCCTGGCCGACGCGATTGAAGCCGTCATCGGCGCAATCTTCCTCGACGGCGGTTTCACCAAAGCCCGCGACGTGATCCTCCGCCTCTGGGGCATCACCGGCGGCACCCAGCCGGCAACCGTCGCAGCCGATCCCAAATCCGCCCTCCAGGAATGGGCGCAGGGGCGCGGCTTGCCACTCCCCAGTTACACAGCCCTCGAACGCACCGGTCCCGACCACGCCCCGCAATTCCGCACCCAAGTCCGCGTCAACGGCCTCCCACCTGCCGACGGCAGCGGACCCTCAAAACGAGCTGCCGAACAGGCGGCTGCAACCGCTATGCTTGGCCGCGTCAAAGCCGAACCTGCACCCGGCCCCATCACACCAGAAAAGGGCGAAAGCCGTGGCTGATCCAACCAATCCCAAAGTGCCCGATGATCTAACGACACGCCCAGACGGCGCCCAGACGCCGTTGCCCGGCGCAGCAGCACAGACCCGATGCGGCTTCATCGCCGTCATCGGCCCCACCAATGCTGGCAAATCGACCCTCGTGAACGCCCTAGTGGGTGCCAAAGTCACCATCGTCTCCCACAAGGTCCAAACGACGCGCACCCAGATTCGCGGCATCGCCATGGAGGGGCAGAGCCAGCTCGTCTTCATCGACACGCCGGGCATCTTCAAGCCGCGCCGCCGCCTCGATCGCGCGATGGTCGATGCGGCCTGGGGCAGCGCCGCCGACGTCGACGTCGTCGCCCTTTTGATCGACGCCGTGCGCGGCATGACCGACGACCTCGAACGCATCCTGACCCGGCTTGCCGACCTCGACTGCCCCCTCGTTGTGATCCTCAACAAAGTCGATAAGGTCGAGGACAAGGAACACCTGCTGAAGCTCGCAGCAGAGCTTGCCAAAAAGGTCCGCATTGAGCGCCTGTTCATGATCTCCGCTCTGTCGGGCAGCGGCATCGCCGCCGTGAAAACCTATTTTGCAGCCCACGTCCCGCTCGGCCCCTGGCACTACCCCGAAGACGACATCTCCGACGCGCCCCTGCGCATGCTCGCCTCCGAGATCACCCGCGAGCGCATCTACCATTGGCTCCACCAGGAGTTGCCCTACGAAACGACCGTCGAAACCACCGCCTGGACCGAAAAGACCGACGGGTCGGTCCGCATCGAACAGACGATCTACGTCATGCGCGACACGCAGAAATCAATCGTGCTCGGAAAGGGCGGGGATATGATCAAAAAAATCTCCACCGAGGCCCGCAAAGAGCTTACCGGCATTGTCGAAAAGCCGGTCCACCTGTTCCTCTTCGTCAAAGTCCGCGAAGCCTGGGAAAGCGACCCCGAACGCTACCGCGAAATGGGCCTCGACTACCCCAAGGAGTAATTCATGCGCCCCACCCTCCTCGCCTTGACCGGCATTGCTGCAGCGACGACGGCTTTGATCGCCGCTGTCGCCCCCGCGAGCGCTGCCGTGCGCCGTTGCGGCCCTGCCGTGACGAGCGACATCTCCCAAGCCGACACCGAGATCCAGGGCAAGCGTAAGGCGCTGACCTCGTGGGCCGTCAAAGCCACGAAGCTCGGCGGACCAGCCTTCGCCAACTGGCGCATTGCCGACAAAAAAATTCTCGGCTGCAAGCCGGGCAAAACCCGGGCCGACGGCGTTCAATGCATAGCCTACGCCAACCCCAGCACGATTGTCCAAGGTGCGCCCTTCCCCCCTCGCTCGCCGCAGACCAAGCCCCGTGGCAAACGCCGCATCGGCGGCAACGTCCCCTTCGAGATTTGATACGAACGCATGGATTGGTCCGATGAAGCAGTGATCTTGTCGGTTCGCCCCCACGGCGAAACGGCCGCTGTCGTCGAACTGTTCACCCGTTCCCATGGCCGCCATGCGGGCCTCGTCCACGGCGGTCGCTCCCGCAAGTCCCGGCCCATCCTCCAGATGGGCAATCACGTCGCCGCAAGCTGGAAGGCGCGCCTGTCCCAACACCTCGGCCATATGACGCTGGAACTCCAGCACGGTTATGCGGCCGCCTCCATGCACGACCCTGCAGGACTTACGGCACTCACCGCACTGTGCTCTCTGTCGCGCCTGTTGCCCGAACGCGACCCTCATCCCAATCTGTACGAGATCACGCTCTTCGTCTTGTCCTACCTCGACGACCCGGCTGTCTGGCCAGCCCTCTACGTACGGTGGGAACTGGCACTGCTGGAAGAGTTGGGCTTTGGCCTCGACCTGCGCACATGCGCGGCCACCGGCACGACGCAAGACCTCGCGTTCGTGTCGCCGAAATCGGGCCGTGCGGTCTCACTTGAGGCAGGCCGTCCCTACCAGGACCGCCTGTTGCCCTTGCCCGCGTTCCTCACCAAGTCGCGCCCGACCGGTCCCAACGCGATCGTCACACAAGAGGATATCGCCGCAGGTCTCCGCCTGACGCAACATTTCCTAGAGGCCCGCGTCCTTGGCCCACGCGAACACCCCATGCCCGATGCCCGCCTGAGACTTGCCACTATCTTGCTGCGGCAAAGCGGGTCTTGAACCGCCTAGTCCCCACCGTTAAGCCAAAGCAATCAATAAGCAGCGGGGTCGAAACGTGAGATTAGCTGGCAAAATCGCCGTCGTGACGGGAGCCGGCAACGGCATCGGCGAGGCGACCGCCCGACGGTTTGCAGCCGAAGGCGCCCATGTCTACGTCACGGATGTCGATCCCGCCTCAGCCGACCGTGTCGCCGGCAGCCTGATCGAAGCCGGCCAAAGCGCGACCGCGCTGTCTTGCGATGTCACGCGCGGCCAGGATGTCACCGCCGTGATGCGCACCATCAAGGCCGCACACGCCCGGATTGACGTTCTCGTCAACAACGCAGGCCTCAACGTGTTAGCCGACGTCCGCAACATGACCGACGCCGAATGGGTTCGCCTCCGCGAGGTCAACCTGGACGGTGTGTTCCGTATCGCCCGGGACGGCTTTGAGTTGCTGCGCGCCTCCGGCAAGGGCTCGCTCATCAACGTCGCCTCCATTATGGGCAATCGCGGCGTCCGCCCGCTCGCCGCCTACTCGGCAACCAAAGGCGCGGTTGCAGCCCTGACACGGGGCCTTGCGGTCGAATATGCACCGTTCAACATCCGCGTAAACTCGCTGTCACCCGGCTACGTCGAAACCAAACTCACCCAGCGCGCCCTCAAGCTGCCGCAGTTCCGGACAGCCCTCATCGACAAAACCCCGATGCGCCGGTTCGGCACCTGTGAGGAAATGGCATCCGCCGCCTTGTTCCTCGCCAGCGACGACGCCTCCTATGTCACCGGTGCCGAACTCGCGGTCGATGGCGGCATGTCGGCTGCCCTCTAAAGTCACAGAATTGATACAACGTTCGCCATACATGAACCGATTGTCGGCACCAGCGGTGTCTACCACCCAGTCTTTGGAGTACCCCATGCGACGCCTGATGACCGGACTGCTCGGCCTGCTTTTAGTCGCAGCCCCCGCCAACGCCGAACAGTTCGTGATCGACAAGCAGCATACCGACGTGCGCTTTTCCTGGGATCACCTTGGTATGTCGCGCCAATCCGGCAAGTTTTCCGACGTCACCGGAACCGTCGATTTCGATCCCGATAAGCCAGAAGAATCCCGCGTTAACGTCACGATCACCCTATCCAGCCTCATGACCGGCGTTCCCGCCCTCGACAACGCGCTTCTGAAAACCAAGGATTACTTCGACGCCACGGCAAATCCGCAGATCAAGTTTCAATCGGCAACCGTGCGCACCACGGGCGAAAAATCCGTCGAAATGACCGGCGATCTCACCATCAACGGCATCACCAAGCCGGTCACCTTGGCCGTCGTCTGGAATTTCCTCGGCCCCCATCCGCTCGGCGCCGTCAATCCCACCTTTGCCGATAAGATTGCGGCGGGATTTTCCGCCCGCACCCAAATCCTGCGCAGCGACTGGGGTATCACCCGCTACATCCCCCTCGTGTCCGACGAAATCCGCATCTCCATCGAAACCGAGATGCATCGCGCGCCTTAAACCCGAGCCCTTGATTTTCTGCCGTAAACATGGGAAGACCATCCACCCGGGACGCAATCGCTTCTACGGGCGAGCATGATTTTGCCGCTCCGTACCATTAAATTGGCGTGCATCCCCAAACCGGCCCCCCAGCCGTTTCTCGAAAGGTCACCGTATGGCTCGTGTTACCGTCGAAGATTGCGTCGACAAGGTCCCCAATCGCTTCGAACTGGTTTTGATCGCAGCCCACCGCGCCCGCGCGATTACCAACGGTAGCGCAATCACCGTCGACCCCGACAACGACAAAAACCCCGTGATCGCCCTGCGCGAAATCGCCGACCAGACCGTTGCCGTCGAAGACATGCGCGAAGGCCTGATCCACTCGATCCAGAAAAACGTCGAAGTCGACGAACCTGAAGCCGCCGCCGCCCCCGTTCTCACCAGCGACCGCCGCGCGCCGATCCTGGGCCGCGACGACATGAGCCGCGATGGCGTCGTCGACACCATGACAGAAGAGCAACTGCTCCGTGGTCTCGAAAGCATGACCCCGAGCGAGCCCTCGTCGGTCGGCAACGGCGGCCCGCGCGACCGTGAACGTGACCGCCACGACCGCGGTCGCTGAAATTCGCGACCGTTGGTTGTCTAATCGATTGGGCTGGACCGCTGCGCGATGCATACTGCTCGGCAGCGGCCAGGATCGTGTCCGCGATTGAGGGGATCGATTGACGGGATGATCACACCATGATGCGCCAGTACGAGCTCGTCGAGCGCGTTCTGAAATACGACCCCAAAGCGGATGAAGCCCTGCTCAACCGCGCCTATGTCTACGCCATGAAGGCGCACGGGCACCAGAAACGCAAATCCGGCGACCCATACTTCTCTCATCCCCTCGAAGTCGCAGCCATCCTGACCGGACTGAAGCTCGACGACGCGACCATCGCCACCGCACTGCTCCACGACACCATCGAAGACACCGATGCCACCCGCGCTGAAATCGACCACTTGTTCGGCAAAAAAATCGGCGAACTTGTCGATGGCCTGACGAAGATCAAGCGCCTCGACCTCATGTCGAAAAAGGCCGAACAGGCCGAGAATTTCCGCAAGCTCCTGATCGCGATCTCAAGCGACATCCGCGTCCTGCTGGTCAAACTTGCCGACCGGCTCCACAACATGCGCACGCTCGAGCACAACACGCCCGAGAGCCAACAGCGCAACGCCCAGGAAACGCTAGACATCTATGCCCCGCTGGCGGGCCGTATCGGCATGCAGCAGATGCGCGAGGAACTGGAAGAGCATTCGTTCCGCTGGCTGCACCCCAAAGCCTACAAGGCGCTCAACGACAACCTCGAAAGCCTGCGCAAGACAACCGGCGGCCTGCTGGAAGAAACCACCGCCGCGTTGAACGCGATGCTGAGCGCAAGCAGCATCAACGGCGTCGTCACCGGCCGCGAGAAGAAGCCCTACGCAATCTGGGACAAGCTCGTCCAAAAGAAAACGTCGCTCGAAAAGCTGTCCGACATCTATGCCTTCCGCATCATTGTGGACACCGACGCCGACTGCTATCGCGCCCTAGGTCTCGTCCACACGACGTGGCAAGCCGTCCCCGGCCGCTTCAAGGACTACATCTCGGTTCCCAAGCAGAACGGCTACCAGTCGCTCCACACCACCGTGCTCGGCCCGCGAAAACAGCGCCTTGAGTTGCAGATCCGCACCCAGCGTATGCACGAGACCGCCGAATACGGCGTCGCAGCCCACGCGCTCTACAAGGACAATCGCAGCGGCACCCCCAACGGCGCAACCGATCCCGGCACCAACCCTTACGCCTGGCTCCGCCGCATGGTCGAAAGCCTCATGGAAGGCGACAACGCCGAGGAGTTCTTGGAGCATACCAAGCTCGAACTGTTCCGCGATCAGGTCTTCTGCTTCACCCCCAAAGGCAACCTCATCGCCCTGCCGCGCGGCGCGACCCCGCTCGACTTTGCCTACGCGGTCCACACCGACATCGGCGCCATCGCGAGCGGTGCCATCGTCAACGGTCGCCACGTCCCCATTGAAACCAAACTTCGCAACGGCGACGAGGTCGAGGTTTTGACGACGCGCGGCCACGTCCACCCGGCCGCCTGGGAAGCCTTAGTCGCCACCGGTCGCGCCCAACTCGCCATCCGCCGCTCGGCCCGCGACGCCGAACGCCGCCGCTTCATCGAACTTGGCCGCCGCCTGTTGACCGCGCAATTCCACCGCAACGGCCAGGAACTGCCCGACGACCTGCGCCGTCTCACCACCCGCTTCAGCCAGAAAACCATCGACGACGTTCTGGTCGCGGTCGCCCGCAACGAAATCCCGATCCCCGAGGCGGTCGCAGCCCTGGAGCCCGAAATCCGCACCGGCGACCAGACCGCTGCCAAGCTCCGCCCCCGCAAGGAGCGCGGCGAAGGCGAAGACGGCTGGTTCAACCTCACCACCGCATCGGGCCTGAAATTCCGCACCACCGACGGCCTCGCCCCCACCACCGAAGACGCCGCAGCCCTCGGCAGTGCTTTTCCAGGCACCGGCATTCCCATCCGCGGGCTGATGAACGACGTCCCCGTCAGCTTCGAACCAGGCGGCGCGGTCCCCGGCGACCGCATCATCGGCGTGCTCACCCCCGGCGAGGGCATCCGCGTGTTCCAAATCCACTCGCCCCGCCTCAAAGAATACGAGCATGAACGCTGGATCGACGTCACCTGGGATGTCGATCAGCGCCGTCTGGAACGCTTCCCTGCCGTCATCGACGTCGTCTGCCCCAACGAGCCCGGCACGCTGGCCCAGGTCGCCGCGATCATCGGTCAGGCCGGCGGCAACATCGACAAGCTCCACATGCTCGAACGCGCCTCCGATTTCACGACGATGCGCTTAAACCTCGGCGTCTACGACCTCGCCCACCTGACGCACATCATCTCCGGCCTGCGCGCCCACTCCGTCGTCAACAAAGTCGAACGCGTCTTTGAGTAAGGCCGTCGAGGCATCCCGAACCTCACAACACCCGCCGCCCTGATTCCCCTCCCCGTCATCGCGAAGCGATGCTCCACATCGACGCGGGGAGGGAAGAGGGGTGGGGGTGAGCCAAACCCTCCGCCCTATCGTTTGTCGTCACGCCCGCGCAGGCGGGCGCCCAAGCACGTCAACGATCACGCACCACCAAGCCGCTGCAAGGTCACAAAAAACTGATGGGTCTGGGAAGCTGTGCTTACCAGTGGGGTGTGGGGCGAGCCCCACCGCTCGCAACGCGAGCGATCACCCCCCGCAGCCCCAGAGCCCGAAGCGATCCAATAGTGAGGAGTGCGGACAGGACCCGAGGTTGCCCTCAGCGGTCTCGCCGTTTGCCCGCGCGCGGGATTGGGGGGGCGGCTACCCGCAAGACAAGACCATCCAGCACGCATTCCAGCCGGCCAAGAGAAAAGATGTAAGCAGGGTGACACGAGGTCGAGGGGACGGTGGTTTTGCCCCTGGGTCCTGGCTCTGCGCTGCGCCAAGGGGCTCCGCTTGGCCGGGATGACAAACTTTTGCTAAAATCCCCCCAACTGTCATCCCGGGCGCACTGCAGCGTCCTTCACGGTGCAGTGCAGACCCGGGACCCGGGACCCGGGACCCGCGAGCACCGACCAAGCAATTACGGCGAAATCCCTTCGGCCAATTCGGGCCACAAATCCAACCACTGCGGATTGTCTTTCTCGATCAAACGCAGCTTCCAATCCCGGCGCCAACGCTTGATCCGCTTCTCTCGCGTAATCGCTTCGCTGATTTCGGTGTGATACTCGACATAAACCAGCAAGGTCACCTTGTGCCTTTTCGTAAAGCCCGGCACGAGACCGTCGCGGTGCTCCTGAACCCGCCGCACAATGTCATTGGTCACGCCGGTGTACAGCGTCCCATTGCGTTGGCTTGCCAAGATATAAACGCAATACGAATGCTCGCGCATCACCAGCCGCCCCTGGGTCCCGGCTCTGCGCTCCGCCAAATGGCTCCGCTTGGCCGGGATGACAAACTTTTGCTAAAATCCCCCAACTGTCATCCCGGGCGCACTGCAGCGTCCTTCACGGTGCAGTGCAGACCCGGGACCCAGGGGCAGAATTTACAGCCCCCCCTACTCCCCCCGCGCCCGCCTGAGCGCCGCCGCCAGCGCGCTTTCCCCCGGCTGCTCGGCCTTCGGCTTCGGCATCCCGCGCATCCCGCCTCCCCCCGCCGGAGGCGGCGAAGCCGCCATCCCCCCGCTCGCGCCTTGGCTCGCCCCGCTGCCCGACTTCATCGACAGCGCGATCCGCTTGCGCGCCGCATCCACTTCTTTGACCCGCACCCGCACCACGTCGCCCGCCTTCACGACCTCGCGCGGGTCTTTCACGAACCGATCCGACAACTCGGAAATATGCACCAGCCCATCCTGATGCACACCGACATCGACGAAAGCCCCGAAGTTCGTCACGTTGGTGACAACCCCTTCCAGTGCCATCCCGACCCGCAGGTCGGAAATCTTTTCAACGCCGTCGGCAAAGCTTGCGGTCTTGAACTCGGGCCTGGGATCGCGCCCCGGCTTTTCCAATTCCGCGATAATGTCAGTGATCGTCGGCACGCCGAACTTGTCGTCGGCAAACTGACGCGGATTGAGCGACTTCAGGAACGCCCGGTCGCCGATCATCGCCTTAACCGGCCGCTTGGTCAGCTCGGCAATCTTTTCAACCACCGGATAGGCTTCGGGATGCACCGCCGACCCGTCGAGCGGATCTTTCCCGTTCATGATCCGCAGGAACCCCGCCGCCTGCTCGAATGCTTTAGGCCCCAGACGCGGCACCTTCATCAGCGCCTTGCGCGTCTTGAACGGCCCGTTCTCGTTGCGAAATACCACGATGTTTGACGCCAGCGTCTCGTTCAACCCGGCTACATGCGTCAGCAGCGCAGGGCTCGCCGTGTTCACATCGACGCCCACCGAGTTCACGCAATCCTCGACCGCCGCATCCAGCGACCGCGCCAGCCCGCCCTGATCGACGTCGTGCTGATACTGCCCAACCCCGATCGCCTTGGGATCGATCTTGACCAGCTCAGCCAGCGGGTCCTGCAAACGCCGCGCAATCGACACCGCCCCGCGCAAACTCACGTCGAGATCGGGGAATTCGTTCGCCGCCAACTCCGACGCCGAATAAACCGACGCGCCCGCCTCCGACACCATCACCTTGGTGAGGTTCAACTGCGGCGCACCCTTCATCAGGTCGGCTGCCAATTTGTCCGTCTCGCGCGACGCCGTACCGTTGCCGATCGCGATCACCTCGACCTTGTGCCGGATGCACAGCGCGCCCAGCGCTGCTAGCGACCCCTGCCAGTCCCTGCGCGGCTCGTGCGGATAGATCGTCGTCGTATCGACGACCTTGCCGGTCTGGTCGACAACCGCCACCTTCACGCCCGTGCGGATCCCCGGATCGAGCCCCATCGTCACGCGCGGCCCGGCGGGTGCAGCCAGCAGCAGATCCTTCAAGTTCTTGGAAAACACCGAAATCGCTTCGGCGTCCGCCTTCTCCTTCAGCCGCACCATCAGATCGTTGGACAACGACACCGCGAGCTTGGCCTTCCACGCAAGCCGCGCCGTCTCGGTCAGAAACTTATCCGCCGGTCGCCCCCGATCCGCGATCCCGAACGCCGACATGATCTTCCCGCCCGCCGGATGCGGCTTGCCCTCTTCAACCACCACGTCGAGATCGAGATCGAGGATGGCTTCACCCCGCCCGCGCAGCATGGCGAGTGCCCGGTGCGAGGGAATATCTTTGATCTTCTGGCCGAATTCGAAATAATCCGAGAACTTCGCACCCTCGTCGCCCTTGCCTTTCAGCACCTTTGACGAGATGATGCCGTCGCTCCACAGCCACTCGCGCAATCCGCCGACGAGTTCGGCCTTTTCCCCGATCCGCTCGATCAGGATGTGCCGCGCGCCATCGAGTGCCGCCTTGGCGTCCGCCACACCCTTTTCCGCCGACACGAATGTCTCGGCCAGCGCATCCGGCACCAGCGTCGGGTTCGCCAGCAACTGATCGATCAACGGCTCAAGCCCCGCCTCCTTGGCAATCGCCGCCTTCGTCCGCCGCTTGATCTTGTAAGGCGCATATAGGTCTTCAAGCTCAACCTTGGTCTCCGCACCGGCCAGCTTGCGCGCCAAGTCCGGCGTCATCTTGCCCTGCTCGTCGATGGCCTTGACCACGCTCTTGCGGCGGTCCTCCAACTCGGTCAGATACGCCAGCCGCTCGTCGAGTTTGCGCAACTGCGTATCGTCGAGCCCGCCCGTCACTTCCTTGCGATAGCGCGCAATGAACGGCACCGTGGACCCCTCGGCGATCAGATTGACAGCCGCCGCCACCTGATTGACCCCCACGCCCAACTCTGCCGCGATCTTACCGTTGATGTCCATGACCTATCCTCTGCACTTCTCCCCTCCCCGTCATCGCGAAGCGATGCTTCGCATGAATGCGGGGAGGGGTTAGGGGTGGGGTGAACACGATCCGTAGCCCCACCGAAAAAACTCAATCCCGCTTCGGCCGCGCTGGAGGATGCCCGAACGGCGTCGCCTTCACGGCATAAACCTCCCGCGCCGACACCGACACGATCTCCCGCTCCGGCCACCGCAAAGCAGACAACCGCCCGCCAAAGCAACACCCGGTGTCGATGCACAGGGTGTTGTTCACCCAGCCGACCTCGTCCACCGGCGTATGGCCATAGACGACAGCCACCGGTCCGGCATAGTCGAGCGCCCAATGATACCGCACAGGTAACCCGCCCGCCGCGCCTTTCGGGTCAGTATCCCCATAAAGTGCAAATGCGCGAACTTTACCCGACGACCGCCCGATCATGCCCTCCCGCACCCCCGCGTGCGCAACGGCTAACCGCCCGCCATCGACCCAAAGATGCGCCTTCAGGCCGTCCACAAACGCCCGCACACTGTCCCGAAATTGCGGCGATTCTGCCGCGAACTGGTCTGCCGTCTTATCAAGACCATGCGTCAGCGCCTTATGCTGTCCGCTCAGCCAGCGCAAGAACGCGACATCGTGGTTGCCCGCGACACACAGTGCCTTCCCTTCGCGCACCATCGCCATCACGATCCGCATCACATCGGGACTGCGCGGCCCCCGGTCCACCAGATCGCCCACGAAAAACGCCCGCCGCCCTGGCGGTGCCACCACGTCAACCCGCCGCCGGTCGCCCCTGCCCGATAGCTGAACCCCATAACCGAGCACCCCGAGTAATTCGATCAACTCATCCGCGCAGCCGTGCACGTCGCCGATGATATCGAACGGCCCTATTTCGTCCCGCCGGTCGGTCGAAACCGGCTCGAACACTACTTCCAGCCACTCGCCCTCGGGCACAAAAAAACCGTCCATCACCGACATCGACCCGGTCCGCCTGGAGAGTTTCACGCCCTCCTCGCCGACAGCCAGAACATACACCCGCGCATACGCATCCACCGCCGCCCGCCCGATCGGCTTGAGATCGGCCTTGCTTAGATCGTTCGCATCAATTACGGCCAGCTCGCGCTGCGCCAACCGTCCCGCGAGCCCGCCCGCCGTCACGAACGCCGCGTCAGTGAACGCCGCACGCACCATCGACGTATCGCCAAATACCAGCACCAGCGCAAACTCCGGCAACACGATCCGCGCCATCAATCCCGTCCCAAAAATCATAAAAACCTGATGGGCCTGGGAAGCTGCGCTTCGTCATCGCGAACCGATGCTCTGCATCGACGCGGAGCGCGACGCTGGCCTCGCTCGCGGCGTCGCCGCGAACGCCTCTCCACCGGTCAAACCGTATGAGCTGCCAGCACCAACAACATCGCGACTTCAAACGCCTGCTCTGACGCGCCCAGCACATCCCCCGTATGCCCGCCGATCAGCCGTTGCGCTTGCCACAGCAGCCATGCGGACACAACCGCCCCCACCGCCAACGCCGTCAGCGCTGGCACCGTCGGCAAAAGCAGACACGGCATCAATCCCGTCAGTACCGCAAACGCCAGCCGTTTGAACGTCGGTTTCACCGGCGCAACCTTTGCCCCCGCCAATTCGCCCGCATAGGGCATGACCGCCGATGCCACGACCGGAACGATCCGCGCCGCCGAATGCACCGCGATGAGTGCGAAAACCCCGTCCCACGGCGACATGAGCGCGAGCGCCGACACCTTCAGCGCCAGCACACCCACGAGCGCAACCGTCCCGTAGGTGCCAATCCGGCTGTCCTTCATGATAGCGAGGCGTTGCTCGGGCGACTGTCCGCCGCCCAGACCATCCGCTGTATCCGCCAGCCCGTCCTCGTGAAACGCCCCGGTCGCGGCAATCCCCACCGCGATCGCCAGTATCGCGGCGATGGCCGACGACCACGGCCCCCATGCCGCAAACCAGACGGCGGCTGTGATCAGTCCAACCAGCAATCCGGCTGCTGGAAAATACGCGACCGACCGTTCCATCCAGACCGGCTGAAATCCGGGCAACGGCGGCACCGGCAGCCGCGTCAGAAACTGCACCGCGACGATGCCGTAAGCTGCTTCCTGGCGCAGCACCGCATACCAACTCATGGGGCCGCTTGCTCGGGGTGGTCGCCACCCGGCAAATCCGCCAACTGCGTGAGCATCCTCTCGGCTGCCCGCACGAACGGAATGGCGAACACCGCCCCGGTTCCCTCGCCAAGCCGTAGCCCCAGATCCAGGAATGGCGTCACGCCGAGTTTCGCCAACAGCGCCTTATGACCCGGCTCGCCGGACGTATGCGCAAAGACACAGGCAGATTTCGCTTTGGGCTGAATGGCAAACAAAGCCGCCGCCACGCTGGTGGCAATGAACCCGTCGACGATCGCGATCCGGCCCGCATCCGAGATCGCCGAAATTGCGCCAGCCATCATCACCATTTCAAAACCGGCGAACTGCGCGAACGCTCGGCGCGGATCGCAATCGATCTCGCCACCAAATCCACGTGCATAGGTTTCCGTGAGGACGAGCTTCTTATGGTCGAGACCCTTTTTGGGAATTCCTGTGCCCGGTCCTATCAAAGACGCGAGAGGAATGTCGGTCGCGGCATGGGCCATCAACGCCGCAGAGCCGGAATTGCCGATCCCGATCTCGCCAAGCGCGAAAATGCCGACCCCTTGCTTGATGAGGTCCCCGACGACCCCCGCCCCGGCGTCGAACGCCGCCTGATATTCGGTGAGCGTCATCGCTGCCTCGCGACGCGCGTTTTTAGTCCCCGGACCGATCCGCCGTGAGATCAGCCCCGGTTGCGCTTCCAGCGGCACCAACAGACCTGCGTCGATCACCACGATATCGGCATCGATCCCTGCCATGCAGACATTCGCGCCCGCTTGCCCCGCCAGCACCAGCTTGACGATTTCGCGCGTCATGGTCGATGGATAGGCCGACACCAGCTCCGCCGTGATGCCATGGTCGCCAGCAAAAATCAGCAGCCGGGCGCTGCCCAGGTTAGGCGAAAGCGATTGCGTGGCGAGCCCGACCTGCACGGCCAACTCTTCCAGCCGCCCAAGCGATCCTTCCGGCTTGGCTTTGCCCGCAATTTTCGCGCGCAGTTCCTGTTCAAGGCCGTGTGGTTTATCATCTGCCGTCATGCGTGAAGGTAATCCTCAAGCTTCTTTTTTGGTTCCGGTACGTCGGTGACGAATTTCGCCTGCCCCGCCAAACCCAGGGGCACCGGCCCACCATAAGCCCAGTCCAGCAATTCAACCGTGTGCGCAATGGGCAAATCCATTCCGCCCGCCAACTGCGTGATGCAGCCGATATTGCCAGCCGCCACGATATCAGGGCGCGCCGAACGAATGTTTGCGACCTTGCGCTCCCGCAACCGCTGCGCCATTTCGGGTTGAAGAATGTTGTACGTCCCCGCCGAGCCGCAACAAATGTGCCCTTCGGGAACATCCACCACGCTGAACCCGGCGTTGCGCAGCAGTGTCTTAGGCTCGTCGGTTACCCGCTGCCCATGTTGCAAAGAACATGCCGAGTGATAAGCAATCTTCAAACTCGACCAGCGCTTTGGCGCACCCAGATTATACGACGATATGAACTCCGTCACATCCTTGGCCAGCGCCGAAACTTGAGCAGCACGCGCGGCATAATCGGGATCGTTGCGCAGCATGTGGCCGTAGTCTTTGACCGTCGTCCCGCAACCCGACGCATTGATGATGATCGCGTCAATCGGCTCCTTGGCGATCTCCTTCGACCAGGCATCCACGTTCCGCCGCACCGCCTCCAGCGCTTCGGCCTCCTTGCCCATATGGTGCGTCAGCGCCCCACAGCATCCAGCGCCCGCCGACACGATGACCTGAACCCCAGCGCGTCCCAGCAGCCGGATGGTCGCGTCATTGATCGAGGGCCGCAAAACTTGTTGTGCACACCCAGCTAACATGATGACCCGCGCGCGCCGTTCCGCAACCGGTTCGGCAGCCCCTGGCCCCTCGTACTTCGACGGTTTCGGCAAGACCTTGGGCGCCAGATCGATCATCGCGGCCAGTTCGGCCAACCCCACCCGCCGCATGACCGGCACCAGGGGCCGCCCCAGCGCCGACAGCTTCACCGCCAGCCGGAACCGGTCTGGATAGGGCACGACATAGGCTAGCAGTCGGCGTAACAGCCGTTCCTTCACCGTCCGGTTGCCCATTTCCTCGATGTGGACCCGCGCGATATCGACGAGGTGCATGTAATCGACCCCCGACGGGCACGTCGTCATGCACGACAGGCACGACAGACACCGGTCGATGTGATGTTTGACGACCCCGCTCGCGGCCTTGTTGCCCTCGAACATGTCCTTCATCAGGTAGATGCGCCCGCGCGGACTATCGCGCTCGTCGCCGTCCAGCACATACGTCGAACACGTCGCCGTGCAGAACCCGCAATGAACACACCGCCGCAGGATGCTCTCGGCCTCTTTCATGCGCGGATCGGCAAGCTGTTCTGCCGTAAAGTTGGTCTGCATGCGCGTAAAGCCTCATCTGGTGCGCTTGACCTCCATCAAGTACGCCAGTGCGTGGTTTTGACAAGTGCATTTGCTCAAACGCCCAGCGCCTTGGCACCCGCCCCCCACTTGGCCCTGTTGTGTCAGGCGAGCAACACACTCACGGTCATGTCTGGTCATCAGACTGAGTCCACGATCTGAGCCCGCACCCACATCTAGAGCCGGGCTCGCATAAATCGCACTTTATGCCTCACAACGGCACGATCCTTGTGCGGCGCAATGTCCATGTCTGTTTGATCGAACGCGGCGCACCCGCTTCCCCGCGCGCCTAGTCTCCCGCTCGTCACGAAAGCAGTCCTCGAAACCGAGCAAGACACACCATGACCCAGTTCAAAAACCGGTCTTTGATTGAGCAACGTCCACGACCAGCCGCCGCCCCCGTCCGCCCAGCCTCCCCCGCCAACGACAACACCGGCTCACCGGTCTGCTGGGGCACCTCCCCAGTCGCTGGTCGCGGCCTGTTTGCAAGCCGCGCCATCGCCACAGGCGAGCACATCAACTGCTCACCCGCCCTCTTCGTGCGCTCCAGCGGCCTCGACGCCATCGTCTCGCCGTATGCCTTCGCACTCGACCGCGATGAAACACCCGGCCATCCCCAAGTCGGTCCGGTACAATTCGCCTTGGTCTTTGGCCCCGTCAGCCTTGCCAACCACGCCGACGCCCCCAACGCCGCCGTCACCTTCACTCGCTCCCTCGAGCGCGGCCTAGAAGCTCACGTTTCGGCCCTTGCTTCAATTGAGCCGGGCGAGGAAATCTTCATCCGCTACCCCGACCGCAACCGCTATCAGCCTGCCGGCTGGTTCTGATGCTGAAGTCGCAAAACAAGAAGGTTTGAGGGCAACTTCCCCCCAAGCGGGCGAGGCGCCAGCCCGAAACTCTCTCATGCTTCGCGCGGCATCAGCACCAACTGCGTACACGCAAACGTCGCCATTAACCGGCCCATCGCCTGCGCCGTAACACGCGCTTCCCACAGCTGCGTCGTCCGCCCCAGGTGCACCGCGCGCGCCTCGCACACCACAACGCCCTCGCGAACCGACGACACAAAATTCGCCTTCAACTCCAGCGTCGTAAAGCTCTCAGCCCCCGGCGGCAGATGCGCCAGACAGGCATATCCAGCCGACGTGTCGGCGAGCGCCACCACACTCGCCGCATGTAAAAACCCGTTCGGCGCCAGATGATGCGGCGCGACTGTGAACTGCGCCCGCACCAGCCCCTCGGCCACCTCGACGACTTGCACGCCAACGTAAGCCGGGAAATACCCCTGGCCACGCGCGTTAAACGTTTCAACCGTGCATTCCGGCCGCAAGCCCATGCCTAAATTCCTGCCTCAAACCCCAGCATACATCCGCCCAGGATTCAAAATCCGGCCCGGATCGAAGGCCGTCTTGATCCCGGTGGTCATCCGCTGGGCGACCGTGCTCATCGGCTGAAACACCTCGACCGACGCCCGCACATCGGCATCAGCCCGGATCAACGTCGCATGACCGCCATGGGTCGACAAAATCCGCCGGATATCGGCTGCCCCCGCATCCGCCGATGCCGTCACCTCAAGCCACACGATCCCCCCCGAAGCATCGTAAAACGCCTCAGCCTTCATGTTCCGGCGCACCGCGTCGATCACCTTGGAAGCCAGTCGCGGCGAGGTTGAAATGCGCCACATATGGGTGGCCCCGTCTCCCTTGCGCGGCGTGAGAACCGACAACCGCCGCAACTCCGACCAGAACAGCAGCGAGGTTTCATGCGCCAACACCTGCGGCGTGCCATAAATCTTCAGTGCCTCGCGCAGCCGGTCGATGCGATAGGCAACCGAAGACGTGAAATTCTCGATCCTGACGGCCGTTAGGGTCGTGGCCTCTCGGGCAAGGCTGCCCAACTCGAGCCGCGACGTCAGCTCCGCCGTCAAATGCGCCGTTCCCGAAACCTCGAACGGCGTCCCCAGACTGGCGCACAACAGTTCGACCCCGATCTCGTCCGACAAACCGGCATAGACCAGCGTCTGCGAATGCGGCGGGATAGGCGTCACCTTGAACGTGACCTCGCTCAGCACGGCCAGCGTCCCCCAGCTACCCGTCAGCGCCCGCGCCACATCGTACCCGGTGACGTTCTTCAGCACCCGCCCACCCGACTTGAACACCTCGCCACGCCCATTGACCGCCCGCACACCCAGCAGATGGTCCCGTGCGGCCCCCGTCGCGATCCGGCGAGCCCCTGAAACGTTGGTGGCAAACACCCCACCGATCGTCTGCACGCCGCCAGCGCCGCCCGTGGCAGGCCCCAGATCCATCGGCTCGAACGCGAGCATCTGCCCGCGCTGCGCCAGCGTCCCTTCGATTTGCGCCAGCGACGTGCCAGCATGGGCCGACATCACGAGTTCGCTCGGCTCATACAGTGTGATGCCGGAGAGCTTGGCCAACTCGACAACGACTGGCAACGACGCGGGCCGCCCGATGGCAGCCTTCGACCCTGCCCCGCGAATCTCCGCAGGCATCTTCTGCTGCGCGAGTGAAATCAGTTCCTTTTGCAATTCCGCTTCGGTCGTCGGCCGCACAATCTCAACCACAGGCACAAACTCCTCAAGCGGCAACGGGAACAGGTGCGCCGGTCGCGCGCGCCTGCGCTTCGAGCGGAAACACCTTGGCAGGATTGAGCAACCACGCCGGATCGAACACCGACTTGATCCGCATCTGCACGTCGAGATCGACATCTGTGAATTGCTTCGTCATGAGGTCGCGCTTTTCGATCCCCACCCCATGCTCACCCGTCAGGCATCCCCCGACCTCGACACACAACGCCAGAATATCGCTACCGGCTTTTTCCGCGCGCGCCTCACTCGCTGGATCGTTGGCGTCGAACATGATCAGCGGATGCAGATTGCCATCCCCCGCATGGAAAATGTTCGCAACCCGCAACCCATAACTCGTGCAGATCTGTGAAATCGCCGTCAGCGTTTCCGGCAGCCGCCCGAGCGGGATGGTCCCGTCCATGCAGTAATAGTCGGCAATCCGCCCGATTGCGCCAAACGCCGACTTGCGGCCTTTCCAGATCTTTGCGCTCTGATCCGCACTCGCGCTGATGGTCTGCGTCGACGGTCGGAACGGTCGCGCAATCTCGACCATTTGCGCCAACCGCTCGGAGATCTCAGCCTCCGATCCCTCGACTTCGATAATCAGCAGCGCCTCCACGTCCAGCGGATACCCAGCCTTCGCATACGCCTCGCATACAGCGATCGCTGGCCGGTCCATGAACTCGATGGCAACCGGAATGATGCCCGAACCGATGATCGCCGCCACACACCGGCCAGCGGCCTCGCTCGACTCAAACCCCAGCAGCATCGGCCGCGCGCCTTCCGCTGCCCTGATGAGCCGCACCGTCGCTTCGGTGATGATCCCCATCTGGCCTTCCGACCCGATCACCAGCGACAACAGATCAATCCCCGCCGCGTCGAGATATGGCCCGCCGATGTCGATGATTTCGCCCGTCATCAGCACCATGCGCACGCCGAGCACGTTGTTCGTTGTCACGCCGTACTTGAGGCAATGCGCCCCGCCAGAGTTCATCCCCAGATTGCCAGCCAGCGTGCACGCGAGTTGACTTGAGGGATCGGGGGCATAGAAAAATCCATCCGGCGCGACAGCCGCCGTGATCGCCACGTTCGTAATCCCGGTCTCGACACGCATCGAGCGCCCGGCCAGATCGACCTCCAGCACCTTGTTCATTTTCGAGATGCCGATCACGATGGCATCTTCGGCTGGCAGCGCACCGCCCGCCAGTGACGTCCCGGCCCCGCGCGCAATCACCTTGACCCCGTTCGTGTTGCAGTAGCGCATGACATTGGCCACCTGCTGGGTTGTCTCCGGCAGCACCACCGCCAGCGGCATGCAGCGGTAGGAGGTCAGCGCATCGGTGTCGAACGCCCGCCGCCCGTCTTCGTCCGAAATGACCGCCTCGCGTCCCGCAATGGCGATCAACTCGGCCACGATTTTATCGCGCCGCCCCATGATCTCCCGGTCCGGATCAGGCAACCGAATGAGTGACATCCAAACCCTTCCTAGCTTTTCCAAGAGGCTGGCCCGATGCCGAATGAACAGGACCAACCGGCGGCACCACCGCCAAACGCATCCCCTCGCTACGGCCGCAATCATGAAACGGGCTTCATCCTGACCATACTTGATACACATCGAACGGCCCAATCACCATAAATCGTGTTTAGGACTCAATCTTCAACGCTCAAGTATAAGTGTTGCGTACCGATTACCCTCCTCGCGACCGTAGTTTTTCCAAGGATTTTAGGACATTGTCCAAACTGGAGCATAATCCATGAGTTCGGATTTTCGGAAGTCGAACAAGGAAGTATCTGTGACTGCGATCAGTGATCTTGAAATTTTTGCGCGCGTGGCCCGTACCGGGAACATGTCCGCCGCTGGCCGTGAAATGGCGCTGTCGCCAGCCGTCGTGTCGAAACGGGTGAGCCTGCTTGAGGATCGGCTCGGCGCCCGCCTGTTCCAGCGCACCACCCGCCAGCTGACCTTGACTGAAACCGGCGAAGGCTACTTCAAGCGCGTGGTCGACATCTTAAGCCTCGTCGAGGAAGCGGAAGACTTTGTCAGTCGTCGCAACACCAAACCCCGCGGCATTCTGAAAGTCACCGCACCGACATCCTTCTCACGCCGCCACTTGACCCCGCACATCGCATCGTTCCTGACGCGCTACCCCGACATCGAAATCGACATGCATCTGACGGATGCGTTCGTCGACATCATCCGCGACGGGTTCGACTTGGCCATCCGTATCGGCGAACTGCAAGACAGCTCGCTCGTCGCCCGCAAGCTCGCCGGCGACCACCGCATCCTCTGCGCCGCACCGTCTTATCTGCAAAAACACGGCAGCCCCAAATCGGTAGCCGACCTTGAACACCATAGCTGCATCGGCGCAGGCCTCCAGGAAGCTTGGCGCCTCGAAGGCCCCGATGGCAACAAACAGGCCAAAATCCATTCCAACATCCGCACCAATTCCGCCGACTTTGTGCGTGAAGCCCTGATTGCTGGCCTTGGCATCGGCCTGCGCGCCACCTGGGATGTCGGCCAGGAACTGATTTCCGGTGAACTCGTCCGCGTCCTGCCCGAATATCGCGGCCCCTCGACGCTGGCCATTCACGCAGTCTACCCCAGCCGCGATTTCATGCCCGCCAAAGTGAACGTCTTCATCGAACACCTCGCCGAAATCTATGGCACCGAACCCTATTGGGAACGCGAGATCGTCGGCATACAGGGCCTGACGGCGGATTCAAAAGGCGCGCGCCAGTCGATTAAGGCCCGCACCCCGGCGCGTTGAAACCAACTGCGCCGACAAGGCCACCAAAGCAGCGCCTCTCGCGTTGCCCCGCCGCATCAAACCGGCTACGACACATCATCAGCGGACAACGCCTCATCCAAGGCCGCTCCCCAAGGACGACATGCTCATGAGCACACCTGACGCCTCACTGCGCCCACGCGTCGGCCTGTTCGTCACATGCCTTGTCGATGTGTTCCGCCCATCGGTCGGCTTCTCGGCCGTCACCTTGCTGGAAGCCGCAGGCTGCGACGTTGTCGTCCCCACCACCCAAACCTGTTGCGGCCAACCCGCATATAACTCCGGCGATGCCGCCACAACGAAAGCCATTGCACTCGCGACAATCGACGCATTCGACGGCTTCGACTATGTCGTCGCCCCGTCTGGTTCCTGCGCAGGGATGCTGAAATCGCATTACCCCAAACTCATGGCAGGCGACGAGAAATCCGAACTCAAAGCCAAAGCCTTTGCCGCCCGGGTCCATGAACTTGTCTCATTCCTGACCGACGTGCGTGGCATGACCTCGGTCAAGTCTGACTTCAAAGGCCGCATCACCTATCACGACAGCTGTTCGGGCCTGCGTGAATTGGGCATCAAATCCCAGCCCCGCATGCTGCTGGCAACGATTCCCGGCGTCGAACTGGTCGAAATGCCCGACAATGAGATCTGTTGCGGCTTCGGCGGCACGTTTTCGGTCAAGTTCCCTGATATTTCCAACGCCATGGTTGAAAAGAAAACCGCAAACGCGGCCAGCGCAAAGCCCGACGTCCTGCTGGCTGGCGACCTCGGCTGCCTCATGAACATGGCTGGCAAATTAAAACGTGAAGGCAGCACCATCGAAGCGCGCCACATTGCAGAAATTCTCGCTGGCAACACCACGAGCGCCCCCATCGCCGGCCGCAAGTAGCGTCCCTCCCTTGCGGCTATTGCCAATAGGCCTGGAGTCTGCCTGTTGGCCGCGTCAACCTGCAGCAATTGACGCGACTGTGCGGTTCCTTGATCTTCTGCCCGCCGCATGGCGTTGATCGTCTCGACAATTGGTGTCGTCGTCCAATGGCGACTTGTATCCGCCATGGTTGTTTTCCCGGACAAGTGCGCCCCCTTGCGCACGCCGATCCGGGATCTTTCCCGCAACATCGAGTGGTAAAGCCCCGGATCAGCCCCGCTCGCTGCGCCCGCGGAGCAGGCCGGGACCTAGGCAACCATCAGGATTTGCTCATTATCTTGACTAAGCCCAGCCTTCGCCGGGGCGGCGTTGCTGAGTTAAAATGGGCCAACCAAACGTCTCGACGCTATAATAAAGTGTTTCGCGATCTCAAACCGCCAGCATCGCGAAGTGTCGGCCAAAGTCGCAGCGCTGATCACGCATGCAAATCGGCCCAACGATGGCGCCGTTCAGTGCGTCCAGGTGCCGATCCGGCCAAACTTGAAGTTATCCGCATACGACCGGACAATGCGCTTGCGCTTGAGCGGTTCAGTCACCGTATAAGCGAGCCCGTTGGCCTCGGCATACCGGATAGCGTCTTCTTTCGTGTCAAACGCCAGTGTGACCTGCTTGGCCGTATTGCCCGAGCCACTCCACCCCATCAACGGGTCGACCCTGACAGCCTCGGCAGCAGCAGATTCCAACACCCATTCCTGAGTGTTTCCAAGACCTGACTGCGTTGCAGCCTTGGCTGGCTTATAAATGCGAACGTTGGTCATGCTGCGTGCGCCGCAATGAATGAAAGGAATGGTCGGGGCGTGGGGATTCGAACTCCAGACCCTCTGCTCCCAAAGCAGATGCTCTACCAGGCTGAGCTACGCCCCGACATGGACGCATGTGTGAGGCCTGAACGCGCTGCGGTCAAGCCCGAACACGAAAATTATGGTGCAGATTTGAAAATGCGGTGCCGCACCCTGTCGCCAGCTTTCAATCCCATCCGCGCCGAAGCGCCACCAGCCAGCTCCAAGACAGCCAATACGAGGCCCTTAGACGCGACGATCGTTTCCGACAACGGTTCGGTCATCGGCTCAATGCGATGAATAACGCCATCCGCACGGATGAAGACCATATCGAGCGGAATGTACGTGTTACGCATCCACATGTTTGCTTCATGGGGTGCGGGCGCGGGAAACAACATCCCGTGGTCTTCGGCAAGGCTGGTCCTGAACATCAGCCCCATGGCCATATCCTGCGGCGTCTCTGCCACTTCGACAGTGATTTCGCGCGGCCCTTGCGCCAATTCCAGTACGAGCTTTTCCTGGACCATTCGCGCCACCGCCGGCTGCCCCAATAGCGTGAAAAGCCCGGCGCACAAAAACAACAGGGCCGCGCAATGCGCAGCCCTGGACAAGAAATTCGGGTGAGCTGTATCGGTCATAGAAAGATCCAAAACAGCCCAATGTGTCAGTGCGAAGACGGTAGATTCGTCTGCACGCCATTTGGACGAAGCTCGGCTGCCATGCAACCCTTATAGCCGTGTCCCCAACGGACCTGCACGATCTGACCTGGGCGCAGCTCGGTAAAACCGAAACGCCGCAAGGTTTCCATGTGCACAAAGACGTCTGGTGTGCCATCGCCGCGGGTTAAGAACCCGAAACCGCGAACGCGATTGAACCACTTGACAAGCGCACGTTCCCAGTCACTTTCTGGCTCGACAATGACGTGTGTGCGCTGTGGTAATTGCGAGGGATGGATCGCAGTGGATTCATCCATGCTGATAATCCGGAAGGCTTGCATACCCTTCGGACGCTTCAAGACCTGACAGTGAACGCGAGCGCCTTCGTAGGCGGTCTGAAAGCCACCGGCCCGCAGACATGTGACGTGAAGCAAGATATCGGTTGAACCCGTATCAGGAACAATAAAACCATAGCCTTTGCTGGCGTCAAACCACTTGATTTGACCCGCAATTTCTACAACTTCAAGTCCGTCCCGCAGCCGCTCCAACTCCAGATCGGCCTGAGTTTGCGTCCCACCGAGATTGGGTGGCAAGCTAGCATCCCCCATCATCGTACCCCTTTTACTTCGTACCTGTTTGCAACTATTTGCACTACTTTGCGTTGCCGATCGAGCGAGATCCCCTTCGCAATTTTTGAAGTCGCGAGCCCCTCGGGGAGCCACCCGAATCGGTTAACAAACTAACAATACCATTCAAGTTCGAACCATCTAGTCCAAAATGCGTGATCAACTGATATTGGCCACTTTTAGTACCCTGAATCCACAGGACATGTGACAATGGATTACTTGTGAAATCAGAGTATTAGGTAGTGCGAATCGGAACTTTTACGCAGCGCCGCATGATCAACGTTCAAATGCCTCATTATTGCTCCGTGACAGCTCTGCGACGTTCACGTGACCACTTTTTGAACACAAAGTGAGTCGGCTTCCGTTATCGGAGCGCCCTTTTGCAGCCACATGATGCATGGTGCATCAAACCATAGGCACACTGCACACCCTTCACGCACTGGCTGCAAGCCATTAACCAATTTAATCGCGAAAGTGGCTGTATTTTGAAAATCGGTCACCCCTCGCCGACGACGGTTGACACCGCAGCACGCACACCGCTCATGCTTCCCCCGACAAACCCAACACGAAGACCCACCGCCGATCCGTCCATCGGCCCCACCCTTGCCCGTCACAGCTCACCCGGAGATTTCATGCGATATCTGCACACGATGGTCCGCATCACCGACCCCGCAACGGCGCTCGCCTTTTATTGTGATGGCTTCGGCATGGTCGAAGAACGGCGCGTGGAAAGTCCGCAGGGCCGTTTCACGCTGATATTTCTCGCAGCCCCCGCCGATCAGGCTCGCGCCAGCCAAGAGCGCGCGCCGCTGCTTGAATTGACGCACAATTGGGACCCGGAGACCTACACGGGCGGCCGCAATTTCGGCCACCTCGCCTTCGAGGTCGACGACATCTACGCCACCTGTGCCCACCTTGCCGCGCTTGGCATCGTCATCAATCGCCCACCCCGTGACGGTCGGATGGCCTTCGTCCGCTCGCCCGATGGCATTTCCGTCGAACTGCTCCAGAAGGGCGCGGCCCTCTCGCCTGCAGAACCCTGGTCGTCAATGGCAAACACCGGCTCCTGGTGACCGCGCATGCAGCCATCCTCGGCGCAGGCCCTGCTGGCCTGATGGCCGCCGAACGGCTGGCGGCTCTTGGGCATGCGGTCACCATTTACGACCGCATGCCATCGCCCGCCCGCAAATTCCTGATGGCTGGTCGCGGCGGCCTCAACATCACCCATTCCGAACCGCTCGAGCGCTTTCTGGCCCGTTACAACAGCGCAAGTCCCGCGCTGATAGCAGCCATTGCCGCTTGGCCACCAACTGCCATGACCGAATGGCTCGACAGCCTCGGCATTGAAACCTTCACCGGCTCCAGCGGTCGCGTTTTTCCGCGTGCCATGAAAGCCTCGCCGCTCTTGCGCGCCTGGCTCCGTCGGCTTGATGCGTCTGGCGTCCGGCTCGCCCTCAATCACGACTGGCGCGGCTTTACCCCAAACGGTGACTTGCTGTTTGACACGCCATCGGGCCCCATCACAGTCGCCCCTACCGCCACCATTCTAGCGCTCGGCGGCGCAAGCTGGCCACGACTGGGCTCTGATGGCGCCTGGGTGAAAACCCTCGCAACCGATGCGATCGCAATCACCCCACTTACCCCGTCAAACTGCGGCGTCCTCGTTCCCTGGTCGGACCATATCGCCACCCGCTTTGCAGGCGAACCCCTGAAGCGCATCGCATTGACGATGGGGAAACAGACCGTGCGCGGCGAGGCGATCGTCACACGAAGGGGCCTCGAAGGCGGCGCAATCTACGCCGTGTCGGCCGCCATCCGCGCTGGCCTTGCCGCGCAAAGCCAAACGGCAGCAGCCCCCTCGCCGCACGACCCAGCAATCCAATCGCCACCGCGCCAGCAACTTTGGATCGACCTGCGCCCCGACATGACACTGGCCGAAGTCACGTCACGCCTGTCGGCCCCGCGCGGCAAGCAGTCCACCGCAACCATCCTGCGCAAAGCCCTCTCCCTTTCCCCCGTCGCCAGCGCCCTGCTCCGCGAGCCCGGCCCCCTCCCAACGACCCCCGCTGATCTCGCCGCCCGCATCAAAGCCCTCCCGCTGTACGTTATCGGCACGGCGGGCCTGGACCGCGCGATCTCGACCGCTGGCGGCGTCTCCTTCGACGCCATCGACGCCCATTTCATGCTCCGCGCGCGGCCCGGCGTTTTTATCGCGGGCGAAATGCTGGATTGGGACGCCCCAACCGGCGGCTATCTCCTCCAAGCGACATTTGCGACCGCCGTCGCCGCGGCCGCCGGCGCGGCACGGTGGATTGCCACAAAATAGCATAAGCTTTCCAAAAAACGTTACTTGCGAAAAACCTTGCTATTGATAGACCAATTTTAGCTATCGATTAGAATAGCATTCCAAGACCCGGGCATTCCATGACCCCATCTGCATCCGATCACGTGTCCGACGACGCGATTGCGGCCCTCGATGCGGCCCTGCGCGACCTCACCGACCTGGACATCCGCCTTGGTTGCATCGCCGCCACCGTCCCCGGCCGGATCGTGTTTGCAACAAGCCTCGGCATGGAAGACCAAGCCGTTCTTCACGCCATCTCACAGGCCAGAATCGACATCGACGTCGTCACGCTCGATACCGGCCGCCACTTCCCCGAAACCCTCGACACCCTTGAGGCGAGCGTCGCCCGCTATGGAATCCCGATCCGCGTGATCGCCCCGGAAGCCGCCGAGACCGAATCCCTCGTCGCCCGCGACGGCATCAACGGCTTCCGCCACAGCATCCAAAATCGCAAAGCCTGCTGCGAGATCCGCAAAATCCACCCGCTCAACCGCACCCTGGCCGGTGCCACCGCCTGGATCACGGGCTTGCGCCGCGACCAGTCAGCCGGACGCGGCGACATCCCCTTTGCCGAGCGCGATGCATCGACCGGCCTCATCAAGCTCAACCCGCTCGCCGACTGGCCGCTCCCCCGGCTCGAAGCCTTCATTGCCGCCAACGCCATCCCCGTCAACGCACTGCATGCGCGCGGCTTTTCCTCGATTGGCTGCCAGCCCTGCACCCGCGCCCTTCGCCCCGGCGAAGATATCCGCGCAGGCCGTTGGTGGTGGGAGAACGACGACGGCAAAGAATGCGGCCTCCACAATCGCCCGCATGCCGCCGAAGCCTCGCCTGCCCCTGGAGCCATACAATGACGCTCACCGTGTCCCATCTCGACCTGCTTGAAGCAGAAGCCATCCACATCTTTCGCGAGGCAGCGGCCCAGTTCCGCAAGCCCGTGCTGATGTATTCGATCGGCAAGGATTCGACCGTCCTGCTCCACCTGGCACGCAAAGCGTTCTACCCCCAAAAGCCCCCTTTCCCGCTGCTCCACGTCGACACCACGTGGAAATTCCGCGAAATGATCGCCTTTCGCGATCAAACCGTGCGCGAGTTCGGCCTCGACCTGATCACCTACACGAACCAGGATGGCCTGGACCGCAACGTCAATCCGTTCGACTTTTCGCCCTCCGTTTACACAGACGTCATGAAAACCGCCGCCCTGAAGCAGGCGCTAGACGCCCATGGCTTCGATGCCGCGTTCGGCGGCGCCCGCCGCGATGAGGAAGCCTCCCGCGCGAAAGAACGCGTCTTTTCCTTCCGCGCAGCAGGCCACCGCTGGGACCCGCGCAAGCAGCGCCCTGAAATGTGGCGTCTGCTCAATGGCCGTCTGGGTGCGGGCGAATCCGTCCGCGTATTCCCGCTGTCGAATTGGACGGAACGCGACGTCTGGCGCTACATCCAGCGTGAAAATCTCGATATTGTCCCCCTGTATCTGGCAGCCCCCCGCCCGACGGTGGAACGCCAAGGGCAACTCCTGGTGGTGGACGACCACCGCCTGCCGCTTTTGCCGGGTGAAACCCCGCTCATCCAAAACGTCCGGTTCCGCACGCTGGGATGCTACCCGCTGACAGCTGCCGTCCGCTCGACAGCCGCCAACCTAGACGATGTCGTCGAAGAGACCCTGACCGCGAAAACCTCGGAACGCCAAGGTCGCCTCATCGACCACGACCAGTCGGGCGCGATGGAAAAGAAAAAACAAGAAGGCTATTTCTGACATGCAAGCCTCCGCCCGCGCCAGCGCCCCGAGCGCCATCACAAGCTCGCCCGCTGTGATCCCCTTCCCCGCCGCGACGCCAGCCCCCGCCAGCGCCGCACAACCTCAGCCCGCCCCGGCACCAAAGCCCGCCCAGGTCGCCCGGCGGGCGACCTCCGCTCGTGACCTGAACGGCATCCTCCGCCTGTTGACCTGCGGCTCGGTCGATGACGGCAAATCGACCCTCATAGGCCGCTTGCTGTGGGACGCCTCCGACCTCTACGACGATCAACGTGCCACCATCGAGCGCTCGAAGCTGGCTGGCAGTTCCGGCCTTCCCGATTTCAGCCTCCTCGTCGACGGCTTGGCCGCCGAACGCGAACAGGGCATCACCATCGACATCGCATGGCGCTACTTCGATACCGAGCGCCGCCGTTTCGTCGTCATCGACAGCCCCGGCCACGAGCAATACACCCGCAACATGGCCTCGGGCGCCTCTCACGCCGACGTCGCGATCATGCTGGTCGACGCCCGCTCCGGCATCAAAAAGCAAACCCGCCGCCACGCAGCGATCCTCGATCTGATGGGCGTCCGCCGGGTCGTCCTCGCCGTCAACAAGATGGACCTCGTCGCCTTCGATCAATCAAAGTACGAGGCCATCGCCGCTGATTTTTCCAAGCTGACCGACCGCTTCGGCTTCACCGAGGCCATCGCCATCCCCCTCGCTGCCGTCACCGGCGACAACGTAGCGCAAGCCTCGCCACACACGCCTTGGTATTCGGGCCCAACGCTGCTTGAACACCTCGACCGCCTGCCCTCCCGCATCACCCAGACCAGCACCCAATTCCGTATGCCGGTCCAAACCGTCCTGCGTGACGGCCTCGATTTTCGCGGCCTTGCAGGCACCGTCGCGTCTGGTAGCGTCTGCGTTGGCGACCGCATCTCCGACGTGTTGTCGGAGCAATCGAGCCGCATCCTGCGCATCGCCACGATGGGCCGCGACCTCGAAGTGGCACGCGCTGGCCAAGCTGTCGCCATCCAGCTCGAACACGACCTCGACATCGCGCGCGGTGCCATCCTGTCGGGAGCAGGCTCAGAACCCACCGCTGCCACGACGCTGGATGTCCGCTTCGTCTGGCTATCGGACGCCCCCTTCGACGCCAAAGCCTCCTACCTGCTGCGCACGGCAACCGATCTGGTTCCAGTCGCCAAGCTCGACATCCAAGCCCTCCTGAACCTCGAAACGCTCGACGCCCAGCCCGCAACACGATGCGCCATGAACGATATCGCGCTAGCAGGCATCGCCTTGGGCCGCCCCGCAGCAGTCGACGTGTTTGTCGATCAGCCCGAAACCGGCAGCTTCATGGTCGTCGACGCGCTCACCGGCGCATCTGTGGCCGGCGGCGTCATCCTGTCGGCCCGTGCAGCCATCGGCCAGCACATCCCCACGACGCCTGCGGGCTTCATCGTCAGCCGCGAAATGCTGGCGGCTGGCCTGTGTGCCGATCTCGGCGCGTCCGCTGCCGACCGCGCCGAATTCGATCGCCGCGCCTTCGAACTTGCAAAACTGTTCGCCGCGACCGGTGCCGCCATCAGCTTCGACATCTGAGACCAGATCGCGGATGACGGCCTCTGACCGGACCGTCATCCGCTGTTTAACGCCCCCCAAGTCCCCTGCGCCGGGTGCCCCATGCTGCCAAGCCACCGCCATGAAATGACAAGTTCGCCTGACGCGACTCGCTCGACGATGCATCAGAGGAAAAAGTTGGAGGCCTCGCCCGGAATCGAACCGGGGTGCGCGGATTTCCAGTTCCAGGGCAGCAGCTCGGTGATCTGCTTGTTGGGGTGAGCGGTTCAGCCTTCTTTGGCGAGTGCGTCAAGGGCGCGGGACAGGCCCCGGAATGAAAACGGGACTTTCAAGTCCTGTCCCTGACCGTTCTTGAAAATGAAGAACCCCGCTTCCGTCATCGACCGCCAACGCTTCAAGACATCGTCTTTCGGCGCGATGCTGCCAAAACAACCCACCGGCAAACAACGCGTCCACGCCAGTTCGACCGGTTGCTTGTCATTTTCCTCGGTAGACACGCGCAATGTGCTCGGAAACGAAATGTTGGTCGGCACGACAGCCGTCACCATCAGCGCTTCGCCCGGTGCATTTTTCCCGAAAGCCAGTTGAGCAAACGGTGCCGTCTGGCCTTGAACGATGACGCTCTGAACCACTTCACACGCCTGACTCGGCTGACCGGCTGCGGGAGCCGCAATCTTGCGGCAGCGCAACTGCCAATCGCCGAACGTTGCCGTCGTCGTTTCGGCGGCGGAGTCGTTGAGTTTGGGTTGAGCGGCAGCACCAGGCGTTGGGGTCGCCGCTGTCGGTGCGGCAGCCTTCGGTGCAGTTGGCGCGGTCGTTTGCGCGCCGACGGAGCTGGCCTGCACGACACAAATGCCGATCACGGCAACACGGAGAAGCTTCATTTCAGACATCCTGTTTTTACGCACTTGGTTTGTTGATGCAGTTTGGAGGGCGCGATTGCCGTTGGGGCGCCCTACGTTCGTTGGCTGCCGCCACGCACCGATCCCCCGCGACAGCCTCGCGCCTCTGCCGGTCATCATCTCACAATCCGGCATCAACGCCCTTTCCTTCGCCTGCGCAATGACAGTTAAGCCATACCGGTCTTTTTGCGACGGCTCCGCTCGTCACCAATTGATCCGCAGCCCGGCTGAGCCCGAGTAGCTCTCTCCTGTTCCTGAAAACTCGCCCTCGAAGCTCGAATAGACCGCGACGTTGTCGTCCAAGGTCAGCTTGAAATCGAGACTGGTTCGCAGCGCATCGGAGGCCGGCGCAGCACCCCGCGCCACAAAGGTAAACCCAGGCGCGGCCTGGAACGCGGCTTCGATCGAGCGGTCGAGCAGGAATTCATGCTTCCACGCCGCCCTGGCGCGAACCGATAACTGGCGTTCGCTGCCGAGGTCGAAATCCGATCTCATTTCGAGCCCGAGGAATGTCGGCAGCGACCTGTTGGTCCGACTACTGAATGCCAAACCGATCGGCGCGGCATTCCCGGCGTTGCTGCCACTTTCGACATAGCTGTCCGACCGCAACGCGCTGAACTGCAGGCCGGCGAACGGGGTCAGTTGGAGCCACCCGGCGTTCACGCGGTAACCGGTTTCGAACTGACCGCTTACGGCATAGCTCAGGAAATCTCCCTTCAGCGTATCGCTGAGACCCGGCACTTCGACGTTGCCGCCCGGCAAGCCGAGCAGAACGCCGGGGACCGCAGCATGACGGCGGGTATTATTGTAGTACGCGCTGACGCCGAGGATGGCTGTTGCGTAGAGATTGCCGTGCCGAACAGCCCCGTAGGCCGAGATGTGGCCGGCCTCGACCGAACCGGACGTCAGGCGGGCCGGAGCATTGAATTCATAAAGTCCCGACCCGACCGCGATGCCCGCCAGCAGGTTGCGCGACATTTCGAAATCGACGCCGGCGTCGAAGCCCCCGCCGTGCATGCGCGCGTCGGCCGTCCCGATCGCCGGGCTGCCGTTGACGTTGGCGCTACCGCCCGAGCCGGTGGCCCAGAATCGCCAGTGGCGCAGTTCGGGCACGGCGATCACTGCGGACTTCGAGTTAACGACGTCGCCGACCGGACCGCCCAAGGCTGCATAGGCGACGATGGAGGTGCTAACGTTATCTCCCGTGGCCGATGTTCCAGCCGTACCACTGTCGCCCGCCATCCAGAACGCCAACTGGCGGCCGGTGGAAGCGAAGAAGGCGTCGCTCGCACCAAACCCTGCCTGCTGGGTCGCCGCGGTCGACGACCCCGACAACAGATCGTAGGCGTGAGCGAGCGACCCAACGGTCGGCTGGAAGAACAGCGCCGTCGCGATCGGCGCGAAGCCCGGCGAGGTCTGCGCCCCCTGGATACGGTTCACAGCGTCGCCGACGGAAGCCTGGTTGCCGGTCAAGCCGACAGGCGAATAACTGATGACGTGCTTCAACGTGATGTCGTTACCGTTCGGGTAGACGAGGGAATAGGTGCTGACGGCCGTATTGGGCGCTTCGAGAATGATACCCGCATGGCTCTCGCCATCAGTTGCGGCGACGATGACGTTGTCGAACGTCCCAGGCTTTGCGGCCGACGCCGTCAGATTGGGATTGATCAGATTGACAGCGACGATCCCTGACACGGCCGCAGTACCCGTCACTACGATCTGATCGGCGGCGGCGAGTTCGAGATCGAAGTCGAGGCCGTAGACCCCGGTCGGGGTTTGCGAGAAGTTGCCCGTTAGGTTGGTCGTCAGCAGCCGCTGGTAGTCGCCCGGCGAGATCAGTCCCAAGCTGGTCAGCGTGTTGCCGGCCCCGAGCGAGACCGTGATGCCGGACATGAAAGTGGCACCAGCCGCGTTCTGGAGTCCGTTGGCGCCGCCTTGCAGGTCGACCGATCCGATCATCAGATTGCGATTGTCGATACGGTCGCCGCCAGTCGTACCGCGCATCGCGTAGCCGTCGATGGCCAGAACCGAGGTGACGATACCGTCGTTGGTCAGCGTGTTGGCTGCGCCGCCGACAAAAGAGACGCCGGCACCTTGACCGCTGCCGCCGCTGACGACGATACCCGGGTTAATTGTAACCGCGATGTTGCCGGTTCCGCCTGTACCTGTGCTGACGCCCATCAGGGCCGAGGACCCGCTGCCGTTGGCGACCACGTCGGCAGCCGCCGTCACAGTCACGGCACTGCTGCGGCCGGTCCCGGTCGCGCTTTGTGCGAAGATCCCGAAAGCCCCCGATCCCGACGACAGGATCGCGCCCGAACTCGTGACCGTCACCGTGCCCGCATCGCCTGCGCCGCCGACGCTACCTGCAAACGGCCCGCCGCTCGACACCGTCGAGGCGAAAACGCCGCCGCCGACGACACCGCCGCCGCCGCCGATGCTCTGCGCAATGATCCCTGACGCGCCGCTGCCAGAAGTCATAATTGCATTCGTGCTGCCGACGCTGACCGCGCCGCCGCTGCCACCCGTACCGCCAGCGCCTTTGGTGATCGACACCGGCAACAGGCCGCCGCCCTGATCCACGGCCGTGGTGAACCCGCCGCCGCCACCGATCGACTGGGCGAGAATGGCATGCGCACCTGCCGCAGTGGTCGAGATGGTCCCATCGTTGGTGACCGTGACGGTGCCGCCGTCGCCACCCCCGCTATTGCTGGCCCCGAGCACGAGTCCGGCCCCGTTCGATGCCGCGCCGATGACCTGAATAGCGCCACCGCCGCCGCCGATAGACTGGACCAGCATGCCGACAGCGCCAACGCCAGTGACCTGGATCGCGCCGCTGCTGGTTGAACTGGCAGACGAGCCGCTTCCCGAGCCGCTATTGCCCCCAAGGATCGCCGACGTCGGACCCGGCGTGTAGCCATCCGCGCTGAAGAACTATGCGAGACCGCCGCCGCCACCTATCGATTGTGCGACGACGGCATTGGAACCTGCTCCCGCGACTGTCACACCCGCCGACATCACCGACGCCAAGTCGGCCTGTCCCCCGGCCGACGCCGTGCTGGTCTGCGACGCGACGCCGCCGACCGTGATCGACAGTCCGTCGACAGTCCGGATACCTTCCGGCGCGGCAAAACCCGCCAAACCGCCGCCGCCCCCGATCGACTGCGCGACCAGACCGCTCGCCAACGCACCCGTCGTACCGATGGCCTTGGATGCGCTGACGGTGGCCGCCGCTCCGGCGTTGGTGATCGAGACCAAGGCCGAACCAGGTGCTGCGACGCCGCCGGTTGAACCGCCAACCGTCATCACGATGGCCTTGGCTGTTCCAACGAAAAGTCCGCCGCTGTCCAACAGCTTGCCGAGCGACACGTTGGCAATCCCGCCGCCACCGCCGATCGACTGTGCCACCGCACCGGTAGCATTATCGCCACTGGTCGAGATGGTCCCCGTTATGGTCAACGTCGCGGCATCACCACGCCCGCCGCCGCTGGTCGTACCGCCGACCAGCGCCGACAGGACCGTTGCGGTACTGACGTTGACGTCGCCGGTCAGGCCGTTCACGCCACCGCCGCCGCCGATCGACTGGCTGATCAGGCCGATTGAGCCCGCACCCGCAGTCGTCACTGCGTTGCTGTTGGATGAGACTTGCGCCGTGGCATGACCGGAAACCGAACCGGTCCCGCCAACCCCGAGCGTGACGCCACCCGCGCCGACCGTGAGCGGATCGGGCACGACGAGGCCGCCATTGCCGCCACCGCCGCCGATGGATTGGCCGAGCAGGCCGTAGGACAGGCCAGCCATCGTCTCGGTCAAACCGCTTCCGGACACGATCACCGTCACGGTTCCCTTGGTCCCGTCGCCGCCACCGCCGCTGGTCGAGCCGCCGACGAACAATCCGGCACCGGAGGCGCTGTTGTCGCCCGCTTCCAGCGAGAACGCACCGTTGCCGCCACCGCCGCCGATCGACTGGGCGAGCACGGCCGCCGAGTTGGCCCCCAGCGTCAGGATATTGCCTGAACTCGTCACGATGACATCGCCGCCGTTGCCGCCCGCCCCGCCAGCACCGCCGACCGCATTGTCGATCGACGCGTTGGTCACAAGTATCCCGTTGAAGCCCCCACTACCGCCGCCGCCGCCGACCGACTGCGCAAAGATCCCGACCGAGTTCGCGCCGCGGACAATCACGTCACCGGCATTGGTGACGACGACCGTGCCGCCCGCGCCGCCTGCCATACCGGAACCGCCGACGCCCGACGCGATCGATCCCGACCCGCTATTGAAACTGCCGGAGACAGAGAATCCGCCGCTGCCGCCGCCGCCGCCGATCGACTGGGCAAGGATGCCCGTCGACAGCGCCTGATCGGTGACGACCAGCTTGGAGTTGACGACGGTGACGCTGCCGCCCGCACCGCCCCCGGCACCCGCGCCGCCGATGCTGGATGTCACGCCGTTGCTGCTCGCGCTGGACCCCACCAGCGAAAACCCACCGGCCCCGCCGCCGCCACCAACCGACTGGGCAAGGATGCCGATCGAATTGACGCCGGCAGTGTGAACCACACCGTCGTTGGTGACCACGACCGCTTCGCCGATGCCACCGCCCGCGCCCTGGCCGCCTACACTGTTGTTGACCGCCCCGGTATCGGCAGCCGTCAGCGATCCGGCAAAGCCGCCCGCCCCGCCGCCACCGCCGACCGATTGGGCGAAGATGCCGATCGACCCGCCTCCGGCCGTGCTGACCGTTCCCGCGTTCGAGACCGTTATCGTCCCGCCGTTGCCAGCCGCTCCGCCCGCGCCGCCGCCAACGCTCGACTCTGCGCTGCCATTGAGAGCGAGGCTGCCGCCGAGGGCGAACCCGCCGTTGCCGCCGCCGCCACCGATCGACTGGGCAATGATTCCATAGGAGAACGCCCCGGTCGTTGCGACCAAGCCCGTGGCCGTATTTGTTACCACGACGGCCCCGGCATGACCGCCCGCACCGCCGTCGCCGCCGACCGACTGCGATTGGCTCTTGGCCTTCTGGCTCAGCCCGCCAACGACAGCGAACCCGCCGATGCCGCCGCCGCCGCCAACCGACTGGGCAAAGATCCCGACTGCGCCATCCCCATACGCGAACACGCGCCCGCTGTTGGTTACTGTCACCGCGCCGGCATCGCCGCCACCCGATCCGATCCCACCCGTCGAACTGGAGATCGCGTCATCCGATTGCGAGAAGCTGAAACCGCCGGCAAAGCCGCCCTTGCCGCCGCCGCCGCCGATCGATTGCGCCAGGATCGCCGTCGAACCGCCCTGCTGGACGAAGATGTCGCCAGCGTTCGTGACGGTGACGATGCCACCATCGTGACAGCCCGGATCGCCCGCATCGCAGGCACCACCCGCGCCACCGACCGCGCTCGAAGTCGCGGCGCCACCGACCGCGAATACGCCAGAGACGGCAAAGCCGCCGTTACCGCCACCGCCACCGACCGACTGTGCGAAAATGCCATCCGATTGCAGGCCGTAAGTTGCGATGCCGGAACGGTTGTCGACCCGTACCTCGCCGCCACGTCCGCCGGCCCCACCGCTTCCGCCGACCGCGTTGGAACTGCCTTCGCTCTTGCTGTTGGAGCCAGCGACGCCGATCGAGAAACCACCGTTGCCGCCCCCGCCGCCGACCGACTGGGCAAGCAATCCGGCCGCGTTGTTTGCCGTGGTGACGACGACGGCGCCAGCATCGAGGTTCGACAGGATCACCAAGCCAGCGTTGCCGCCCAAGCCACCGGTTCCGCCGACCGAGTTGTTGGTGCTGGCCGCCCCGCCCGATCCCGATCTCGCCGCGGTCAGCGTGCCGGTGATCGCGAACCCGCCCGATCCGCCGCCGCCACCGACAGACTGCGCCAGAACGCCGACTGCACCAGCTCCCGAGGTGTAGACGCTGCCAATATTTGTCAACGTGACAGCACCCGCAGAGCTCCCTGCTCCGCCAGCGCCACCGACGGCGTTGGTTGTTTGTGCACCGGTCGACATGCCCGCCCCGATGGCGAAACCGCCGCTACCACCGCCACCGCCGACCGACTGCGCGAGGATGCCATATGAGAACGCACCCGACGTCACGATCTGGCCGGTGCTCGCCAACGTCACGTCGCCGCCAAGACCGCCACCGCCACCGGCCCCGCCGGTTGCCGACGACTCGCCGCCGACCTTGTTCTTTTTGCTCTTGCTCGAGCTGTCGGCGATGCTGGCGCTGATGGCAAAGCCGCCATTGCCGCCGCCGCCACCAACCGACTGTGCGAGGATGGCCGACGCATTCGCGCCCGTCGTTGTGACATTGCCGATACTCGTCAGCGTTACGGTACTGCCATCGCTTCCTGTTCCGCCAAGCCCGCCGACCGCATTGGACGTCGCCTCGGTTGGACCTTGACCGATCGCAAGCGACCCCGTCACCGCGAAACCGCCGCTGCCACCGCCGCCGCCGACCGATTGGGCGAACAGGCCGACCGCTCCAGCACCCGCGGTCGAAATCGACCACGCCGAGCCCGCGCCCGCCGTGCTGGTCAACGTCACTTCTCCGGCCCAGTTGCCGCCGCCGCCTGCGCCACCGACCGCGTTGGTCGTTTCCGCGCCAGTCGACATGCCAGCCCCGATGGCGAAGCCGCCATTGCCGCCGCCACCGCCGATCGACTGCGCTAAGATCCCGTGAGAATGCGCGCCCGACGTTGCGATCAGGCCGGTGCTGGCCACCGTTACGTCGCCGCCAAGACCGCCACCGCCGCCAATACCGCCTTCCGTCGTCGACTCGCCGCCGACCTTGTTCTTCTTGCTCTTGCTCGAACTGTTCGCGACGTTCGCGCTGATGGCGAACCCGCCGTTGCCGCCGCCCCCGCCGACCGACTGCGCGAGGATTCCCGCAGCGTTTGCGCCAGCGATCGACATGTTCCCGATGCTCGTAACCGACACCCTATTGCCATCGCTGCCAGACCCGCCGAGCCCGCCGACCGCGTTCGCTGTCGCCTGAGTCGCACCCGATGAAATCGAAACCGCGCCCGAGATCGCGAACCCGCCGTTGCCGCCACCGCCGCCGATCGACTGCGCCAGGATGCCGGTCGCTCCCGCACCCAGCGTCGTGATGCCGTAAACGCCGCTGGACCCTGCCGTGCTGACCACGCTCACGGTCCCGGCCGCATTGCCGGTCCCACCTGCGCCACCAATGGCGTTGGATTTCGCTCCGAGTGCCGAGGCCTTCAACTCGACCGCGCCACTGATGGCAAATCCGCCATTTCCGCCACCGCCGCCGACCGATTGGGCGAAGATCGCATTCGCGTACGAGCCAGCCGTCGACAGAATGCCGGTGCTGGCAACGGTAACGTTGCCGGCCGTGGCACCGATACCACCGGTCGCGCCCAGCGCTGTGCCGCGAGCGGCCGCGCCGCTGGAGCCGGTTGCATTGATGGCGAAGCCACCGTTTCCGCCACCGCCGCCGATCGACTGCGCCAGAATTGCCGCTGACGTTTCGCCGGTCGTGGTAATGTCGCCGATGCTGGTCACTGCGACGTTGCCGCCCGTGTTACCTACGCCGCCGCTGCCACCGAACGCACCGCTGATCGCCGCGCTCTTGGCACTGCCCGACAGCGTCACGCTGAAGCCGCCATTGCCGCCGCCGCCGCCGATTGATTGAGCGATGATACCGTAGGAAGCGCTGCCGGTCGTCCGGATCGAACCGGTCGAGTTTACCGATACGGTTCCAGCCGTTCCACCACCACCGCCGCCGCCACCAAAAGACGCCGCCAGCGCAGGGCCGTCGGCACTCGCCGCCAGCGTGCCCGCGAAGCCACCGTTGCCGCCCCCGCCGCCGATCGACTGCGCCAGGATGCCCGACGCCTGATCAGCGCCAGTGAGAATAGTCGCGTAGCTGTCGACGGCGACATCGCCGGCCTCGCTGCCGATGCCGCCCGCTCCGCCGAAGCTGGCCGCTGCGGCCACGCCCTTCAACGAGAACGACCCCGCGACCGCGAAGCCACCGTTGCCGCCACCGCCGCCGATTGATTGAGCGAGGATGCCGTTCGACAACAATCCGCTCGTCGTCAGTGTGTCGGATTGGCCGGACGATCCGACGTTGACCGTGACGTTCCCGCCCGAACCACCAGCCCCGCCGACGTTGCCCATGGCAAGTCCGCCGCCGACATAGCTGCCACCACCCGCTGCAACGGCAAAGCCACCTGCGCCGCCGCCACCGCCGACCGATTGGGCGAGAATGGCATCGGCGCTCGAACCCAGCGTCGCAATCGAACCGGCGCTGGTGACGCGCACCACGCCAGCATTGCCGCCGCTGCCACCCGACCCGCCGAAGCTCAGTCCGATTGCGCCAGAGTTTGCGACACCGACCGCCACCGCAAGACCGCCGCTGCCGCCACCGCCACCGACCGATTGGGCAAAGATACCGCGGGCATAGTCGCCGCGCGTTGATATACTGGTGAAACTGTCGACCGAAACTGAGTCGGCAGCCCCCCCGGTGCCACCCGCGCCGCCGAGCGCCACCGATGCCGCCACCGCGCCGGATGCCGAGCCGGTGGCCGCAAACCCGCCGTTGCCGCCGCCGCCGCCGACCGACTGCGCCTGGATCGCCGATGCGAACTGACCCAGTGTCTGGATGGTGCCGTCGTTTCCTGCAGACTGGCAGCCCGCGCTGCCGCAAATACCGTTGGCGACGACCTCGACCACGCCGCCGGTCCCCCCGCCGCTGCCCGTGCCGCCGAGCGCCAGCCCGCCCCCGAAAGTGTTGCCAACCGCCAGCGTTACCGCAAATCCGCCATTGCCTCCGCCACCGCCGACCGACTGGGCGAACATACCGATCGAGTGGTCCCCGGCCGTTAGGATCTCGCCGGTGTTGCTGACGAAGACCGCGCCGCCATTACTGCCAGCGCCGCCCGAACCGCCCAGGCTCGCCGCCAAGGCTGCGGTGTTCGAAGCGCCAGCTGCGAGCGCGAAACCGGCGTTGCCGCCGCCGCCGCCGACTGACTGAGCCTGGATGCCGTTCGCCTGTGCGCCGGTTGTCGTGATGTCGGCGAACGAAGTCACGCGGACGGCATCGGCTTGACTGCCAGAACCACCCGAACCGCCCAGGCTTGCCGCCGCAGAAACCCCGCTAACCGAGAAAGCGCCCGACGCCGCGATGCCGCCCGTACCGCCACCGCCGCCCACCGACTGCGCGAAAATACCGTTCGACATCAAACCGGCGGTGAAAAAGACGTTAGCCGATGAGGCCTGGCCGACATCGACCGTGACGGTGGACGCCGTTCCGCCGCTGCCGCCGGTGCCGCCCATGGCGAATGCAGCGCCCGCGTAATCTCCGCCGCCGGCGGCCACGCTCAGGCCACCCGAGCCACCGCCACCACCGACCGACTGTGCGAAGATCGCGTCCGCGAGCTTGCCGGCGGTCTGGATGTTGCCGTCGCTCGTCACCACAACGCTGCCCGCATTGCCGCCGCCGCTGCCCGAGCCGCCGAGGCTGACCCCGACGCCGCCACCCGCAATACCTGCCGCGCCAGCAACGCTCAGTCCGCCGTTGCCACCACCGCCGCCCACAGATTGGGCCAGGATGCCACGCGCGAAGTCACCGCTGGTCGAGACCACCGATGTCGAATGAACGTCGACGTTGCCCGCCGAAGAACCGCTGCCACCGCGCCCGCCGAGAGAGACCGCACCGGACGCCACACCCGACGCGGCGGCGGCGACCGAGAAGCCGCCGTTGCCACCGCCGCCGCCGACCGACTGCGCGAAGATACCATCCGCGAATTTGCCCTGCGTCGTGATCGTGCCAGCCGATGTCACGCTGACGGTGCTCGCTGTGCCTCCCGCACCCCCGGTGCCACCGAACGAAAGACCGGCGCCAAAGTCGCCGCCTCCCGCGACCGCGATGCTGAACCCGCCATTGCCGCCGCCGCCGCCGACCGACTGCGCGAAGATCGCATTGGCACTGTCGCCCGCGGTCGTGATGTTGCCGACGCTGGAAGCCGTGACGATGCCGGCATTGCCGCCGCTCGCACCGCTGCCGCCGAACGAGGAGGCCAGCGAGGCGCTGCCCGCCACCGTGAACGTACCGGCGAACCCGCCGTTACCGCCGCCACCGCCGACCGACTGGGCGAGGATGCCGGTGGACTGGCGGCCGTTGGTGATGATGTCGGCGGTGCTGGTGACGGTCACCGTGCCTGATGAACTGCCTGAACCGCCTGCGCCGCCCAGGCCCACGCCGACCGCGCCATTGATCGACAGCGACCCCGCGACGGCGAACCCGCCCGAACCGCCACCACCGCCGACAGATTGGGCGAAGATTCCGTTCGACTGATCGCCGCCGGTATAGATCAAGGTCGCCGTATCGGTGACGCTCACGGCCCCGCCGGTTCCGCCCGCGCTGCCTCGGCCGCCCATCGCGAACGCGCCGCTACCCAGGCCACCGGCACTCGCCGCGACCGCAAAGCCGCCAGACCCGCCGCCGCCGCCGATTGACTGCGCTAGGATGGCGTCGGACTGGGCGCCCGTCGTCGACAGGTTGCCCATGCTGATGATCGTGACGGTCGCCCCGTTGGCGCCGCTACCGCCATTGCCGCCGAGAGCGACGCTCGCATTGCCGAACGCGCCAACGCCGGCCGTCACCGCAAAGCCACCCGATCCACCGCCACCGCCCACCGACTGGGCGGAGATCGCCCGCGATTGGATGCCTTGGGTTGCGATGTTGGTAAAGCTATTGACGGTGACCGAGCCGGCGCTCGATCCAGCTCCGCCGTTGCCACCCATGGTCAGGCCGAGCGAACCCAGACCCGCGCTGGCCGAGATCGACTCGCCACCGTTGCCGCCGCCGCCGCCAACTGATTGCGCGACGAGACCCGACGCGAAATCACCCGCCGTTCGGATGGTGCCGTTGTTGCCGATGTAGACCGACGAGCCGGTCCCGCCGGCCGCACCCTTGCCACCGATGGCAAGCGACACAGCGATGTCCCCAGCTGCCACCGAGATGGCATAGCCGCCGTTGCCGCCACCGCCGCCGACCGACTGGGCAAACACACCGGCGGAAAAGTCTCCACCTGTCTGGATCGTGTAGCCAGCATCGGCGATCGAATTGGATCGGTTGACCTCGACCGCCGAAGCGTTGCCGCCCGTACCGCCACTGCCGCCGATTGAGGCCGCCAGCACACCGCCGGATACCGCGCCACCGCCGTTGCCGCCACCGCCGCCGATCGACTGGGCGAAGATTGCTTCCGAGTAATCCCCCACCGTCGTGATGTTGCTCACGTTCCTTACCGTGACCGTCCCGCCGACACTACCGCCGCTGCCGCTGCCGCCGATGCTGTACATCCCACCCGAGAAGCCGCCGTCACCACCGCCGCCACCCACCGATTGGGCGAAAACCCCACGCGAAAGCGATCCGCTAGTCGTCAGCAGGCCGCTGTTGTCGACGACAACGCTGCCCCCCGTACCACCACCCGCACCGCGCCCGCCGATCGCGACAACGCCTCCTGACGAGGCACCATTGCCGCCACCGCCCCCGATTGATTGAGCGTAAATTGTCCCGGCGCTTTGACACGCGCTGCCGCACAGGCTCGACATTGCGGCTTGGTTCGAGACGGAGACCGCTCCGCCATTGCCGCCGCCGCCGCCCGAGCCACCGATTGCGACCAGGCCGCCAGTCGAGCCGCCGCTACCACCACCGCCACCGATCGATTGAGCAAAGATGCCATAGCTGCCCGACCCGGTTCCGGACTGGCCCTTGCCGGTGCTGATCGCGCCGGTATTGACGACGGAGACCGTTCCCCCGCTGCCGCCACCGGCACCGCTGCCACCCAGCGAAAATGCACCCGCCGAGATACTGGCCGCGCCGCCACCGCCGCCGACAGACTGAGCAAAAACACCCCTTGAGTCATTGCCCTCGGTGGCGATGACACCACCGTTGTCGATAGTGACGCTAGCGGCGTTGCCGCCCCCTGCGCCGCTCGCACCAAACGCCACGACGCCGCCGGTGGTCCCGCCGAACCCGCCGCCGCCGCCGATTGATTGCGCCGTAATCCCGTTAGCAGCCAGCCCGGTCGTATAAATGCTGCTGTCGGCGCTCGTTGTTACGCTCACGCGACCGCCATCGCCGCCGAGCGAACCCGCCCCTCCGAATGAAACGAAGCCGGTCGCCGAGCCGCCACTGCCGCCGCCGCCGCCAATCGACTGCGCGAGAATGGCGCTGGCACCCTGGCCGCCGGTCTGAATGCGCCCGCGATTGGTGACACCGACGGCACTGCCGTAACCGCCGCCCGCCCCGTCCCCGCCGCCGAATGCGATGATGCCGCCAGCATCGCCTGCGTTGCCCCCGGACCCGCCGACCGATTGAGCACTGATGCCATAGGCGTCCGTACCGCTGGATTGAATGGTGCCTGTGTTGACTACGGTGACCGTCCCGCCATTACCGCCCGTACTTGCCGATCCCGCATCGCCGACAATGCCGTAGCTGCTGCCGCTTGAGCCGCCACCCCCGCCGATCGACTGGGCGAAAATTCCGATCGCATTTGCGCCGCCGGTCGAAATGGCGCCTGAATTCGTGACGGTCACCGATCCGGCAAGAGCGGCCGCTCCGCCGCCGCCGCTACTGCTGAAGATGTACCCATCGCCGCCCGCACCGCCGCTCCCCCCGCGGCTCTGCGCAAAGATGCCGTGCGCCCAGGTGCCTTGGGTGGTGATGCCGACCGTATTGGTCAGGTTCACCGTACCACCGACGCCGCCTGCTCCGCCCTGCAGCCCGTCGATCGCGCCATAGGCGTCGCCGCCCTGGCCGCCGGTTCCCCCGGTCGATGAAAACGCCAGACCCGCGAGCGAGTTCGAGACGGTCTCCACGGAGGGAACAACGATGACCCCGCCGCCGGACCCGTGTGCCGCAACCGTATACGTCAGGTCCGGACCAGCCCCGCCTGGCTTTCCATCTGATCCCGAGTACCCGAGCGTCCAACAGCCAAAGAAACAGATCTTGATCCCAAAACCGTCCTTGCCGTTCCCGCCTCTGTAGCCGACGAATTTGTATTGCTGAGCGTTGTGGTCCCCGGTGGCCGTCGCGGCCGCGGGCAGGACCGCAGGCGTCGTAGTCCCCGGATCGGGCGTGGTTGCGTCGGATACGCCAGCCTGTACGCTCTGCAACGTCGCGGACGCATTGGAGGCATCGACGACGGTAACCGAAGTCACGCCATAAGGCCCGGTCGTCACCGCAGTTACGGTTAGATAGCTGCCGTCGGGCTGAAGAAGTTGCTCGTTAACCGTGGGATTGTAGAGGATCGCGTTGTTGGCATCCGTCAGCACCGTGCCGTCGGTATTGACCTGGACAATGGTCTCCGTCGCGCCGGTCAAAGGGTTTGTGATCGACGCGCCGACCGACTGAGCCTTAACGCCGCTAGGTGTGGCAATCCACGCCGCGATGACCAAGATCCAGACAGCGAGCAAACCGGCGTTGCGCTTTATGCGGTCAGGGAGTGGATACACAGCCTGACGGACGGCTGGGACGCGCGATATGTTCACGATGACTGACGCTCTTTAGCAACGCAACAAGAAACACTGCGAAGGGCGCCGTTACGCTTAAAACTCTAGCGACCCTGACCGCATGGCAACTCTAGGTCGCGCACCCGCCACTGGAAACAATTCACGGCAACTTAAACCTGTGGAAAACGTCATAATTTGTGTATTTTTGTTATGTCCAACAAAACTGCAACACGTTGCAAACATCTCAGCAAGAAACAGAAATAAGCCTTTAATATATATCTTATTATTGACACCCAGGTTGAATCGCACGGCGACGCACCCATCAAAGCGATTGCAGGCTTCATCTGTTCGCAAACTGGATTAATACGAAAAGTAACGGTTTGTGTCGAAATACAATGTTTGATCGCGACGCGATCGTCGTCCGCCCGTCACGATCGCCTTCCGCATCGAAAGTGAGGACCTGTCGTTCCACGTCGGCGCCAAACAACGTTAGCCAAGTTAAACGCACACTTTGGCACGATGTTAGGTGTCGGTGGCTGGCTGCTTCCCATTAACCAGCCCTACCACGCTCAAAGAACATAGCGGACGCCTTTGAGCCCGCTGATGTCAACGCTGCTTTTCGTGCGGCGCTAAAAGCCGCCCAACCTGCTTGGCGTCTCGCGCCCCATCCAGATTGACGCGCTGTAGAGTTTATTGGTACCCACAACAGATCCATCGGCGCTGACGAGTTACCACTAGTTGACAGCCCCTCATGTTCGTCGTCGTAAGCTTCTATCGGTTCGAGTAGCGTTCACTGAATCAGGCTACCGCTCTAAGAATCCGAAGAGGCAGTCACAAATCCGACCAAGCTCATCTTGGAACGAGGGAAGCCACAGATGAACCGGCGCCATTTGGGGCAGATCTTCGGCACGATCGCTCTTTTTGCAAGCTGCCCGGCGATAACGACCTTCGCAATAGCAGCGCAGCCCGCCACTGAGCCACCCGTGGTGACGGGCGCTGACGCTCTGGCCGCAGCTGGTTTTGCGCCGCTGACCGGTCTTCGGGTGGGGCTCATTACCAATCAGACCGGGCACGTCGGAGCCGAACATCTCGCCGACTTGTTAAGCCGACAAGCAAACCTGAGGCTGTCCGCCATTTTCGCGCCTGAGCACGGATTGCGCGGCCTCGTCGAAGCAGGGGCTGCTTTCGACGACCGGAAAGACATCAAAACCGGCGTTCCAATCCTCAGCCTTTACGGCGCCACCCGCAAACCGACGCCGAAGATGCTGCGCGACGTCGATGTGCTGGTGTTTGACATCCAAGACGTCGGTGTTCGCTCCTACACGTACATCTCGACCATGGGGCTCGCCATGCAAGCGGCAGCCCAGCGCCGCATTCCGTTCGTCGTCCTCGACCGACCGAACCCGTTAGGTGGCACCTACGTGTCGGGCTTTGCACTTGAGCCGACATTGAGGTCGTTCGTCGGGCAGTATCCGATCCCTATAGTGCATGGCATGACAATTGGAGAAATGGCCCGCGCTGTCCAAGGTGAGCGGTGGCTCGATGGCCTTTCCGATCTCGAACTCAAGGTCATCCCGATGCAGGGCTGGCGACGCGAAATGCGCTGGCCAGACACGCAACTTGCGTGGGTTCAAACGAGCCCCAACGTTCCCAGCTTCGAGGCCGCTTTGAGTTATCCCGGCATCGGCTTGGTTGGCGAGACCTTGATGAACGAGGGCCGCGGCACATCGAGGCCGTTTTCTCAGTTCGGGGCCCCTTGGCTCGATGCGCGACTTGCGACCGCACACCTCAATGCGCTGGCGCTGCCTGGGGTGCGTTTTGAGCCGATCAGTTACACGCCACGCGCGATACCTAACGTCGCCGCCGAGCCCCGTTTCGAGGACCAGCTGCTAGGTGGCGTGCGTCTCGTAATCACGGATGTCGCCACCTATCAACCACTGGAGGTCGGCGTCCACGTGCTGGTTTATCTTCAGCGCGAAAGCAGGCTGAAGAAGGTACTTTTGTTCAACAAACTCGGGATGTTCAACGCTATCGCCGGTACGGCGCGCCTTCATGCAGCGCTTGCCCGCGGCGACGCCGGCAGCAAGATCATTGCTTCGTGGCGACCGGAGGTCGAGCGCTTCAAGCAAAAACGTGCCCGCTACCTCCTCTATTGAGACCCAGAATCCGAGAGCGTTGACCCTGCTGCGCTCGGCGTTGCTGGCTCGCATGTGCATTCAAGAATCACCAATGCTCGGCAATCAACCCCAGCACTTCCGCGGCGTGCACTTCGATCCGCTCGGAGCGCCGGTCACCGCCTTGCGGGCATGGTTTGCTCGTCCCCGCCTCGCCCCAACGGCGTGCCAGCTTGACGGCGGTCGAGGCGGCAACCCAGCCCTTACGTGCCGACATCAATCAAGCGGACGCGAAAATCGTCAGCCAGAGGCTCCAGGCTGGCCTTCTCCGCCAGCCCCCCAACGTGGATCACTGTTCGCGACCGAATGGCAGTTCGCCTGACGCGACCCGCTCGGCGATACATCAAAAGAAAAGTTGGAGGCCTCGCCCGGAATCGAACCGGGGTGCGCGGATTTGCAGTCCGCTACGTCACCACTCCGCCACGAGGCCAACCAATCAGGGTATCCCGGTGATGTCGGGACCCTGTCTGCAATCGGCGGTCATGTAACATTATGGACCGCATCGAAATCACAGAAGGGGCCGCATAACACGTTTTCCTCGCACCGCACAAGCCAACAACATACACATTGGCGCGGATTGACCACAACGGTATGTTCGTCCACACGACAATCGAAAACCAGCATCTGCTTCGCCCCGAGGTATCGTCATGATCGACTGCGCGCTCCAACGTACCAATATGGTCGAAAGCCAGATCCGGCCGAGCGACGTCACCGACCGGCGCATCCTGCGCGCCATGTCATCAATCGCGCGCGAACGCTTCGTGCCAACCTCACTGACAGCGATTGCCTATATGGATGAGGCAATCGCGCTGCACGATGCGGCACCCCGCACGGGCGCCCGCCGAATGCTCAGCCCGCGCACGCTGGCCAAGTTGATCCAGTTGGCACAGATCGAACCCACCGACCGCGTCCTCGATGTCGGCACTGGCCGTGGCTATGGTGCGGCCCTGTTGTCTCATCTTGCGGCAAACGTGACCGCGCTTGAAAGCGACGAAACCCTCGCCGCCGCCACCAAGGTCGCCCTTGAAGACCTGCCCAATGTCTCTCTGATCACCGGCCACCTGCACGCTGGCGCGCCAACCCAGGCCCCGTTTGACGTCATTGTGCTGGAGGGCGCAGTCTTTGACCGGCCCGACAGCCTGATCGCGCAATTGAAGTCTGGCGGCCGCCTCGTGGCCATCCTGTATGCCAATGGCGTCGGCCAAGCCACCGTATGGCGTCGCGAAGGAGACCATGTCGGCCAGGCCGCAGCCTTTGAAGCCGCCATCAGTCCCCTACCCGGCTTTGAACCCCACCAGGCCTTTTCGTTCTGACTTTGGCGGCAACCGCCCAATCGCCCCCCCAAAGTCACTAGAACCCGCCCATCGCCTCCCGTCCCGATGAATGCAATCGCCGGGAAACCACCACCGAGACAGATTGACAGTGTGGGCTTTTCGACACGGACGCAGCAATTCATCTGCGGTACTGATAGGTGCGCGTTAAATAACAAGACAGAATCAGTTCATGCTTTCGGCGGGTTCATTTGTGCTTCGGCCAAATCAAAACTCTGACAAGGCGATCAGGATGCTACTCCGCATGAACATTTGTTTTAGCCCAACCCAAAGTAATTTGCGCCGCGCACGCCGCGCCATGGGCCTTGCCATCAGCGTACTCGCTCTCAGCGTGATGTCTGCGCAATCGAGTCTTGCCGAAACGCTGCAAGGTGCTCTTGCGTCCGCCTACCAATACAATCCTCAGCTTGATGCAGAACGCGCCCGAGCGCGCGCCGTCGACGAGAACGTCTCTCAGGCCCATGGCGCTTTCCGCCCCACCATCTCTGGAAACGGGTCGATCACCTATCAAGACACCAAAACGAAACCATCGAGCTTCAACGACGGCGGCAACACGTCCAAAAATTTTAACCTGAGCATCAATCAGCCCATTTTTCGCGGCTTTCGCTCGATCAATGGTGTCAACGTCGCGGAAGCCCAGGTCCGCGCCGAGCGTGAAATTCTCCGCAACACCGAGCAAGTGATCTTGATCGGTGCCATCACAGCCTTCATGGACACCGTCCGCGATCAAGCCATTCTGAAACTGCGCGAGAATAACCAGAAGGTGCTCGCCGACACCTTGAAGTCCACCCAAGACCAGTTCCGCGTCGGTGAAGTCACCCGAACCGACGTTGCCCAGGCCGAAGCCAGCCTTGCTGCTGCTGTGTCTGCAATCGAACTCGCCAAGGCCAACCTCAAAACCAGCCGTGCGACCTACGAGCGCTTTATCGGTCATCCCCCGTCCAATCTGACCGAACCCAAACCGCTCAATAAAATGTTGCCTAAAAGCGTCAATGACGCCGTCAGCATCGCCACGCAAGAATCGCCCGCAGTAGTGTCTGCTCTCTATAACGAGCAAGTGGCACGCTTTAATATCGAGCTGATCCGGGGTGAACTGTTGCCGACCGTCAGCGTCCAGGGCACTTACAGCGACACGGACAGCCCATCGCGCTTTGTCGATGAATCACGCGCAGCAACCGTGACCGGCAACGTCAGTGTTCCCATCTACGAACAAGGGATTGTTTATTCGCGCGTCCGTCAGGCCAAACACACCCAAGTTGCCGCCCTCCAGGAAGTCCAGCGCAACAAGACCGAGGCGCAGAATGCTGCCATCGCCGCTTGGTCCCAACAGCAGGCGGCCCGAGCGCAATTGGCGTCCGATCGCACAGCGGTTGAATCGAACCGCATTGCTTTGGCCGGTGTGCGCGAGGAAGAAAAAGTCGGCCAGCGCACCAAGCTGGACGTCCTCAACGCCGAGCAGTCTTTCCTGAACGCCCAAGTCAACCTCGTGTTGACCCGCCGCAACGTGATCGTCAATGATTACGCGCTTCTCCAGGCCATCGGTCGCCTCAATATGCAGGAACTCGGCGGCGTGTCGGAAATCTACGACGCCGAGGAGCATTACTTCGAAGTCCGCCGCAAGTGGTGGGGGCTCGACATCACCCACGCAAACGGCCGCCGCGAGCATGTCGACACGTGGCGCACCCATGGCGAAAATCACGACTCCATGAAATAATCCTCCCAGTTCTGAGACTGAGGCGTTCGTGCCACATCCCTGCCTTCGACGGTTGATATGGATCGCCGAAGCCGCAGACCAGCATCCTGGACATGCAGTACGATCGAACGACCGGCGGCAACGCAATTGAAGCAAGGGTGAGTTATGAACCGACGGGAAGCGGCTGATGAGCCGAGCATGGAGGACATCCTCGCCTCGATCCGCAAAATTATTGCCGACGAACCAGCCGCTGCTGCGGCCCCCCTTCCGTTGCCGTCCGCTTCGCCTGTCGGCTTTCCACTTCCCTCAAAAGACATCCCGAACCCATCCCCGGCGCCACAACCGTCTTTGACGGCGCGCCTCAATGATGTGTTTGGCCCCGGAACGATCGTGCCGGGTCGCGACGACCCCTTCGTGTCACGCCAGCCCATCCGCCACGTACAATCCACCCAATCCATCATGGACGATGACCTTGGCGATCTGCTCGCCGACGGTCCGTCCACCGCGCGCAAGCCAGAGCCAGCGAAACCGGTTGCCGAAAATGGTGCCCGCCGCCCTGCGCCGCTCGACCTGTCGTCGTCCGACGCCTTCACGTCGCGCCCGATGACGCCGCCCGCAGCGAATGCCCGCCTCACCGAATTGCGCCCGGTTGTGCCTCCGTTCAACGACATGAAATCCGCCAACGCTTTCCCGTCGACGTCTCAACCCGACGTCCACAAGACGGATCCGGGAATGGCTACGAGGTCGGCACCTGTGGTCATCGCAGCGATGCCACCAACCGCTCAGCGTACCGCGCCGCTGACTGCTCCCGCTCCCCCATCCCAGCCGTCAGAGGTCGCCACTGCCTCGATCGCGACATCGCCCGCGCGGCCCGAACCTATCGTTCTGGCGACGTCCAAGCCATTCATCCCAACAGCCGGGCCAGAACCCGTCGCGTTCTCGCCCCCTCAACATTCGGTCAGCCCGCCAGTCGCAGAGACGCCGGTTGGCATTTCCGCTTCAACCCTCGATTTCCTCAAATCAGCCGCTCAAAGGCCCGATCTCGCGCCGGTGCTGCCCTCTCAGGTCATCAGCGCGCAACCCGTTCAGCCCAAGCCTGCGCCTGCGTTTATTCCAATGCCAGCGCCGACGGACATCGCTGCACAGCCGTCCCCCGCCAGTTCGGCTCACCCGGCCTACGAAGTGATCGCCGCGCCCCCTGTGAAGTCCGCCAGCGCCCCTGCACCCCTTTTCCCCGCGGCACCGCTTTTTCCGGCAGCAGCTGTTGTCATCGCAGCCCCACCAGCCCCCGCCAGCGTCTCCCAACCGGCCTACGAAGTCATTGCGTCGCCCCCCGCGGCGTTACCACCCGTTCACCAAATGCTGGAAGCCGCAGAGCCAGCCCCCGCCGCCATCGACGTTGCCGCTCCCGTTCCCCAGGCAATAGCGCCCGAGCCGACAGCGCCAGCAATGGCCCCTGTTGCATCTGCGCCCGTCAGCCCAAGCGTTGAGCCAGCCATCGACACCGCCGACGATGCGGTTGCTTCGGCCCTCGGCGCTCTGGCAGCAGGCTTTGCCGCGTCTGCGCAGCAGCCCGAAATCGTCGTTTCAGCAGTCGCAGTCCCGACGTCGCCTGCAGTGGCTTCGGACGCTCAAACCTCCGATCCCCAATCTCCTCCAATATCGGAGGCGTCCGCCGCAGCCTCTGCTTCTGTCGAAGCTCAACCATCGCCCGCCCTCGCCGCAAACAACCCCGTCGTTGCCAGCGCAGCGCTGACCCCCGTCTCGACAAGCACCCTCGACGACACAGCCGCCGAATTGTTGCGCCCTATGCTGCGCCAATGGCTCGACGACAACATGCCGCGCATCGTCGAACGCGCGCTGCGCATCGAACTCGCCGAAACCGTCGACATCACGCCAAAGGCCGACCCGAAGCCCTGACCGGCTGCACCTCGCGTCGAATTCTTCGACAGGCAAGGGTCCAGGGGCAAGACCCTGGCGCGGGAGTTTGAGGGGCGGCCCGCTGCGATCGTCCGAGCTTCTGTAAGCGAGGACGTGAATCGCAGCGGCAACAAGAATACGGCCCCTCAACTTGTTTAAGCCGCAGCTTGTTGACACCGCAGCTTGCCATTTACGCGCCAAAGCGCGAAACCTAGCCGCGTCATCGTACTTTTAGGGAAGCCCTCACTCCAATGCTGGAAAAGACGTTCCAACCGGCCGCCATCGAGCCGCGCATCGCCGCCGAATGGAACAAAGTGCAAGCCTTCAAAGCCGGCCGCACCACGCAAGGCGGCACCGCCAACCGCGCGCCCTATTGCATCGTCATTCCCCCGCCCAACGTGACCGGCTCGCTCCACATGGGCCACGCGCTGAACAACACGTTGCAAGACGTGCTGGTCCGCTTCGAGCGCATGCGCGGCAAGGACGTTCTCTGGCAGCCCGGCACCGATCATGCCGGCATCGCCACCCAGATGGTTGTCGAGCGCGAACTTGCCAAAAATAAAGAGCCGGGCCGCCGCGAATTGGGCCGCGAAAAGTTCCTCGAAAAAGTCTGGGCCTGGAAAGCCGAAAGCGGCGGCACTATCGTCAACCAGTTAAAGCGCCTGGGCGCCTCCTGCGACTGGAGCCGCGAACGCTTCACCATGGACGAAGGCCTCTCTCAAGCCGTCGTCAAAGTCTTCGTCGAGTTGCATCAAAAAGGCCTGATCTACAAGGACAAGCGCCTCGTCAACTGGGACCCCAAGTTCCAGACCGCTATCTCCGACCTCGAAGTCATCCCGACCGAGGTCAAGGGCCACCTGTGGCACTTCCGCTACCCGCTGAAGGGCAAAACCTTCAACGCCGAGGACGGGACGACCTTCATCGTCGTCGCGACGACGCGCCCTGAAACCATGCTGGGCGATACCGCCGTCGCCGTCCACCCGACCGAGGGCACATATCACGCGCTCGCGGGCCAAACCGTCGTGCTGCCCTTGGTTGGCCGCGACATCCCCATCGTCGGCGACGACTATGCCGATCCTGAAAAAGGGTCCGGCGCGGTCAAGATCACCCCCGCCCACGACTTCAACGACTTTGAAGTCGGCCGCCGTCACAACCTCGCGCAGATCAACATCCTGGATGCGTTCGGCAAAATCGCAGGCACGCAAACGCCCTACGACGGCCTGGACCGGTTCGAAGCCCGCAAGCGCATCGTCGCCGATTTGGACGCGCAGGGGCTCTTGGCCAAGATCGAAGACCACCTCCACACCGTCCCGCACGGCGACCGCTCGGGCGTTCCCGTCGAGCCGTGGCTGACCGAGCAGTGGTATTGCCACGCTGGCGAATTGGCCAAGCCCGCGATGGCGGCGGTTCGCGATGGGCGGACGGAGTTCGTCCCCAAGAACTGGGAAAAAACCTACTTTGAATGGATGGAAAACATCCAGCCCTGGTGCATCTCCCGCCAACTCTGGTGGGGCCACCAGATCCCCGCTTGGTATGGTCCCGACCAGCACGTTTTCGTCGCCGCAACCGAGGCCGAGGCTGCAGTCCAAGCAAAAGCCCACTACAAAAAAGACGTCGCACTCACCCGCGACCCCGACGTCCTCGACACCTGGTTCTCGTCCGCCCTGTGGCCGTTCTCCACCCTCGGCTGGCCCGAAGAGACGCCCGAACTCGCCCGCTATTACCCGACCTCCGTCCTCGTCACCGGTCGCGACATCATCTTCTTCTGGGTCGCAAGGATGATGATGATGGGGCTGCATTTCCGCGGTGAAGTTCCGTTCCACAAGGTTGCCATCCACGGCCTCGTCCTCGACGAGAAGGGCCAGAAGATGAGCAAATCCAAAGGCAACGTCCAAGACCCGCTGGTCCTCATTGACCAGTACGGTGCCGACGCCCTGCGCTTTACGATGGCAGCGCTCTCCACCCAAGGCCGCGACATCAAGTTCTCGACCCAGCGCGTCGAAGGCTATCGCAACTTCGCAACCAAGCTGTGGAACGCGGCCCGCTTTGCCGAAATGAACGAGTGCGTCCGCACCAAAGACTTCAAACCAGCCTCCATCAAAGAACCAATCAACCGCTGGATCGCGGGCGAAACCGAACGCGCCGTCCGCGACGTGACCGCAGCCCTCGACGCCAACCGCCCCAACGACGCCGCTACCGCCGTCTACGAATTTACCTGGGGCATCTTCTGCGACTGGTACTTGGAACTCATCAAGTCGCTGCTCGCCAGCGAAGACGAAGGCGAAAAACAAGAGACCCGCGCCACCGTCGCTTGGGTGCTCGACCAGATCTTGAAGATGCTTCACCCCTTCATGCCCTTCCTTACCGAAGAGCTGTGGGCGCACATGGTCGAATACGGCGTTGCCCGCGAAAACCTGCTGTGTCTGTCGAGCTGGCCGGTCCTCGACGGGCTCGCTGATCCCGCAATCGACGAAGAGATCGGCTTCGTCGTCGCCCTGATCCGCGAAATTCGTTCGGTCCGCCAGGAAATGAACATTCCCGCTGGCACCAAGGTGCCGCTCGTCATCATCGGCGCCGCCAAGCCATTGCAGGACCGCTGCAATCGCCACGAAGAGACCATCGCACGCATGGCCCGCCTGGACGGTATCTCGTTTGCCAAAGCCGTGCCCAAAGAGTGTGCCGTCATCGTCGTTGGCGAAACCACGGCGGCCATCCCCTTGGCAGGCCTGATCGACATGGCCGCCGAGAAAAAGCGCCTCGAAAAGGAGATCGCCTCGGCCCAGAGCGACATCGCCAAAATGGACGCCAAGCTCGAAAACCCCAACTTCGTCGCGCGGGCAAAGCCCGAAGCCATCGAAGAAGCCCGCGAGCGCAAAGCCGAACTCGAAGGCCAGGTCAAACGCCTCACCGCCGCCCTCAAGCGGCTTGGGTAATGCCCCGCACACAATCGGGTCCAGGGTCGAGACCCCGTATGCGCTGACATAACGATGTGAAAGCCCCCTCTCCCCCGGGGGAGAGGGCTGGGGTGAGGGGGCTTGCCCGGGTAAACCGCCCCGTGCACCAGAACCCCTCGCCTGCCCATCATCGCAGAGCGATGCTCACAGCTTTCCGGCTCCCTAATCTACCGCATCCCCACGGTTGTTTTCGCTGCCCCTCCTCTTCATGCAGCAAGCACAACACCTGTGACATTTCCTCCACATCATACCGGCCACCTGCCACGCTGCCATTGACGGCGGCCCCATCTACCCGTCCCTTAGCGTCCAAATATCGTGGCTTTGGTGTTGAGGAATGAACATGCGCGTGTTGGCTGCAATTGTGCTTGGACTTGCCTCGGTCACCGCAGCACACGCCCAGGACAAGGCCACCGAAGTCGTCTTGAACGAATACACGGTCTACCGCGTGTCGCCAGCCGCCCCCTATTTCACGCCGGGCTCCCTCATCATGGGCTGGTCGCTCAAGGGCGTGCTGCGCCTTGAAATGGTCTGCCGCAACAAGGTCGACGTGGACACAAACGCCGACATCCTCAAAGCCCCGATCCAACAGGCGGGATTTGCCGGCACATCGGGTTGGCAATTCGACATCGGCGCGACGGCGACAACCAAACTCAATGCAGCCCTCAAAGGCAACTTCGTCTCGTCCGTCACCATGAGCATCGACAATCCGGTGGTATACGAGTACGCCGCCGAAGACCTCCGCGAAATTCGCAAGCAGATCCTGTCGCGCCCAGCATGCGCCGCCGAGGTCCGCAACGCCCGGTATCGCAACCGCGACCACAATGGCGCAAAGGCGGGCCTGTTCCAGAACCAGCGGTATGTGATCGGGGACGTCACTTACACGGTCAACTTCAACAAGGACAACCCGAAGGCCTTGGATGCGAGCGTCCAGGCCGACGTCACCAAGAAATTCCAAGCCAAGTTCGGCCTGACCTATCTGAACGCCTCGGCAACCCAGCTCAAAGGCTCAAGAATGGTCATCGGCGTCTATCCGATCTGGCGCGACCTTTGGAACTGAGGAACTGAGGAACTGAGGAACTGAGGAACTGAGGAACTGAAAAAGTAGCGGCCGCGCAATGCCACACTCAATCGGCGTTGCTCTATGACCGGCCGCACAATGCTTGCCTTGCCCGCCACAAGCTGTTACCACCCCGGCTCCCCCGTAGCGAAACGCAACGCTCGGGTCGGTGATGGGGAATCGTCTAACGGTAGGACTGCAGACTCTGACTCTGCCTGTCTAGGTTCGAATCCTAGTTCCCCAGCCAACAAAATCAACGATTTAATCCAAGCACCCACTAAGCCAAGACTTCCAAGCTACCACCAAGCTACCACGATGGAGCGAGCTGGCGGCGGTCATTGAGGGCTGGTGAGGGTCACTTTTGGTAGCTAGGCCAGAGTCTATTTGGCTCGGCACAGACTTGGAGCGGGTACCGCAGCGTGAGGCGTAAGCAGGGGCTGCGCAGGCGCAGATGAACACCGCAGCGCGACGGACAATTCTTGAAACCGTTGCTCTTATTTGCTCAAGGGAGCCTGCCCATGATGCGGGCTGATATATTCATTGTGCCAGCCGCACGGACTTGGGTACATGCGGACGAGCATTACTGAAGGGATTCGCCGCTTTGACACCGCAGGAATTCACGTCCAAGTGGAGCGACAGCGTGCTCAAGGAGCGTGCGGGATCGCAAGAACATTTTATCGACCTGTGCCGCATGCTAGGCGAGAAAGCGCCAGCGGAGGCCGATCCTACCGGTGAATGGTACGCCTTTGAGAAGGGGGCCATGAAAACAGGTGGTGGCGATGGGTGGGCGGATGTCTGGAAGCGCGGGTGCTTCGCCTGGGAGTATAAGGGGAAGGGTAAGGACCTAGGCGCGGCGCTGAAGCAGCTGAAGCTTTATCAAGGTGCTCTCGACAATCCGCCGCTGCTGATTGTCTCCGACATGGAGAAGATCGAGGTTCATACAGCCTGGACCAATATGGTTCAGGAGAAGCATGTTTTTACGTTCGACGACCTGATTGACGGCGGGCGTCGCGCAGCACTTAAAAAGGCGTTCTCTGAGACAGCCGTCGAAGACGGGAAGCCCGGTAGGAAGCGCGCGGACCTTACGGCTGATGTAGCCAAAGAGTTCGTTGCACTTGCACAGAGCCTGCGAGAACGCGGCCATAGTGCAGACGAAGTGGCGCACTTCGTCAACCGGATGGTGTTCTGCATGTTCGCGGAAGACGTGGACCTTCTTCCCGACAAGCTATTTAAGCGGATGCTGGAAGCGAGCCTCGATGACCCTGGCAGTTTCGTCGACAACGCCCAAAAATTGTTCGGGGCCATGGCGAAACCCAATGGCAAATTGGACTTCCGGCGTATTGAATGGTTCAACGGTGGACTCTTTGATGGCGATAATGCACTGCCGCTCAACCGCGATGATATCAAGAGCGCGCTGAAGGCGGCAAACTAAGACTGGTCGAATATCGATCCGTCGATCATGGGAACGCTGTTCGAGCGTGGTCTTGATCCTAACAAGCGTAGCCAGCTTGGCGCTCACTACACCGACCCCGAAAAAATCATGATGATCGTCAACCCGGTCATCGTCGAGCCGCTAGTGCGCGAGTGGGAGATCGTGAAGGCTGAAATTGCTGCCGAATTGGACAAGCGGGAGAAGGCCAAGTCGCCGGGCGCCAAGACGCAGGCGTTCAATCGCGCAACGTCTTTGAAGGTTGGTTTTCTTGAACGCCTGAAGCGGTTCCGTATCCTCGATCCGGCGTGCGGCTCGGGTAATTTCCTTTATCTCGGCCTTAAAGCGCTGAAGGATATCGAACACCGAGTGAACACCGAATGCGAGGTGTTGGGTCTCGCGCGTGAATTCCCCGGCGTCGGTCCAGAAAACACGTTGGGCATCGAAATCAATTCGTTTGCTGCTGAGTTGGCGCGCGTGTCCGTCTGGATTGGCGAAATCCAATGGATGCGGGAGCATGGCTTTGATGCATCACGCAATCCGATTCTGAAATCGCTCGACAACATCGTGTGCCACGACGCGCTGTTGAACGAGGATGGTACGGAATACGCGTGGCCTGCTGCGGATGCAATCATCGGCAACCCGCCGTTCCTAGGCGGCAAGGTGATGCGAAACGGTCGACCAGCATCGAAGGATCGACCGGCTTTGAAAGGACTCGGGGACGCAATCGTCGATCAGTTGTTTGAGACCTACGAGGATCGAGTGCCAGCCGAGGCCGACCTCGTTTGCTACTGGTTTGCCAAGACACACGAACAGATTCGCGAGGGTATGACGGTGCGTGCCGGGCTCGTCAGCACGAACTCGATAAGCGGCGGGGCCAATCGCGAAGTACTCGACGACATCCTCCAGGCTGGCTGGATTTACGAAGCATGGAGCGACCAGCCATGGGTAGTCGACGGAGCTGCTGTTCGGGTTGCTCTGATTTGCTTCGAGAACAATGATGCCGAAATGATCGATGGTGGTTTGCGGATCAACAACGGCAATTTCAATGGCGGACGACCTCAAGGCTACAAGCTGGACGGTCACGAAGTGCTCAGGATCAATGCTGATCTGACATCCGGAGCAACTGACTTGACCCGGGTTGCACGGCTCATTGAAAACTCAGCCGTCGCGTTTATGGGTGACACGAAGGGCGGCGCGTTCGATGTGCCCGGGACCGTTGCCCGTGAATGGCTCGGGATGCCGCGTAATCCCAACGGTCGGGGTAACTCGGATGTTTTGAAGCCGTGGATCAACGGGATGGATGTTACGCGCCGACCGTCTGGCAAGTGGATTGTGGACTTCGGCGTCACGATGTCCGAGCCTGACGCGGCTCTCTACGAAGCCCCATTCAAGCACATAGCCGAGCGAGTGCGGCCGATACGTTCCATGAACAAGCGAGAGGCGTACGCTAAATTCTGGTGGCGGCACGTCGAGGCGCGCCAAGGCATGTGGGCAGCGATTGGTCACAAAAGCCGCTACATCGTTACGCCTACGGTATCAAAGCATCGCGTGTTTTCTTGGTGCCCTGCACCCGTGTGTCCTGATCACCAACTCATCGTCACGGCGCGAGATGATGACACCACATTCGGGATCCTTCATTCGCGCATGCACGAAGTATGGTCACTTGGCCTTTGCACATGGCTCGGCGTAGGCAACGATCCGCGCTACACGCCGTCGACAACCTTCGAGACTTTCCCATTCCCCGTGGGCCTCACGCCGGATACTCCCGCAGCGACCTACGCAGCCGACCCACGCGCAATCTCCATTGCCAACGCGGCAAGGCGTTTAAATGAGCACCGTGAAAACTGGCTCAATCCGGCCGATCTCGTGCAGCGCGTGCCCGAAGTCGTGTCCGGCTATCCTGATCGCATCATACCCGTCGACGAGAAGGCAGCCGCGATCTTGAAAAGGCGCACGCTTACAAATCTCTACAATGAGCGGCCGACATGGCTTGATCTTGCCCACCGTGACTTGGACAAGGCTGTTGCTGCAGCTTACGGGTGGACAGACTGGGGAGAAGGTCTCGCGGATGATGTGATCCTGGAGCGCCTGTTTCGGCTTAATCAAGAGCGCGCGGCGTCAAGTGCCTGAAGTGCGGATCGGAATTTCGATTACCGGCCTCAGCGCTTCCAATTGGGTTGCGTATTTGCGGTGAGGTTTCGTCATCAGGACTTTTTGCTCCGGCCTGATGGATTGGCTGTGGTCAAATCAGGCAAATTGATTCACATCTTGTGAACCCGGGTATAGATAGGATTCTGATATCAACTTCCTGTCAGGATGACGCAAACCATGCAACGTGCAGCAAATCAACCGGACTTGAACGCCGTGGTCTTGACCATACGGGTACCGGCCGAGCTGCGCGACCAGATCGATGCGGCGTTGACTAAGAGACCAATCAAAATCCCTCGGAACACTTGGGTGTTGGAGGCCGTGGTCGAAAAGCTCGCTCGGGATCAGCAGAAGGGTCGGGGATATGGCTCGCGCTGATTTGATCGTGAACCTGGTAAAAGCTGGTGTCTCCGGCGATTTGCAGAGTGCGCGTACGGTGTCTGAGGCAATTGTCGCCGAGGAGCGTGCCAAGCAGCATACTGTTCTGGCCGAGCGCCTGGAGCAGGTGCTGAAGTTCAATGGCATACGGCAAAACACGGCAAGTCTGAATGGCCGTCATCCGGGCAAGGAATTTGTGCATGAGATCATTCCACGGCGCCGCCTGTCGGACCTAATCTTGCCAGATGCAGTGTCGCGGGGGTGCGGCCAACTCGTTGAAGAACAGCTGCGCGCTCCCATCCTACGGGCCAATGGGCTCGACCCGCGTCATCGGATTCTTCTGGTTGGTCCACCCGGCAATGGCAAAACGTCGGTTGCGGAGGCTTTAGCTGAGGCCATGGCCGTGCCACTTTTGATTGTTAGGTACGAGTTGTTGGTCGCGAGTTTTCTCGGTGAAACGGCCAGCAGATTGAAGCGCGTGTTCGAGTATGCACGCACGATGCCGTGCGTACTGTTCTTCGACGAATTCGATGCTGTGGGGAAGGAACGGGGCGATGTTCATGAAACCGGAGAGATTAAGCGCGTCGTAGCGACGCTGCTTATGCAGTTGGACGATGTTCCGAGCCATACGGTCATCGTGGCTGCCAGCAATCATGCCGAACTTCTCGATCGCGCCACATGGCGCCGCTTTCAGCTCCGGTTGACCCTTCCGCCTCCCACGCCTCACGTTCTTGAAACCTATCTTGCGACCTTTCTTAAAACGCTCGGTGAGCCAGCGGGAATGACCGCCAAAACGCTCGTCAAACGGCTCGGCACTATCAGCTTTGCTGAAGCCGAGGAGTTCACCCTCGACGTGCGTCGTCAGCGGGTACTCGGTTTGGGAAAAGCGCCGTTGAAATCGATTGTTCGAGACGTTGTCGGGTTATGGGTGGAGCGGGGCCAAGCGGTAGCGGGCTCATGATTAACCGCTCCGAGTGAACCAATGACCGACCTCCCAATCATCCCTTTCAACAATCCTGACCACGTCGACTACAAGGCGAAGTCTAAGCCAAATAAGAGCATGCTTGCGCGCCCAACGCGTGGGGCGCAGGCTCGGCGCTTGGGGGGACGTTTTGCTGGCCTCGATGGCCGGTTGGAAACCCCCGAAGGTTTGGCGGAGTTGCGGCGCGATCCCGGCAGCATCGCGCCGGAGCGCGCGATCGTGTTTGAGTTGGCCAGTGGAGACCCGAAGAAAGTTTACTCTGCTCTTCGAAACATACCGGATTTTGAACTGCTCGGCGAAGACGAGGATGAAGTGCCACCGGCTGACGGTTTTGCGAAGCTCGATGACGAAGAGATTCCAACCGACAAGTTATTGCGGCATCGGATTTACTTCGCCATGCCGAGCGAGGACGCGCTGAAATCGTTGCTGTCATTATGGCGCCGCTACGAGCGCGACGATCCCTTCGGTCAGGCGCATACGCCCAAGCTGACGGCGTGGCGGGACGTGTTTGATAATCTGGATGATATCCGGCCATGGGGTCCGCAGGATCGTCTTCCGCCAGAGATCGTCGAGGGCTGGCAAGAAGATCTGCGGGATCTTCCAGACGAGCGGCACAGGGTTGAGATCGAGCTGTGGTACCGCGATAACCCAGAAAAGCGGCAGGCTGCCAGTTTGCGGTTGCGTGAACGGGTTGCGGATTCCGAGGGCACAGTGCTTGATGAGCGCGAGATTGCGGACATCTACTATCACGCGATGCTAGTGGAACTGCCAGCTGCAGCAATACGTCAACTGATTGACGAGCCAACTGCCGGGTTGTCAGCCGTCGATGAAGTGATGTTCCTGCGGACTCAGACGTTGTCGCGTATTCGGTATACCGTAGACAAAGAGGCTGCTGCCTCGGAAATTCCAGTGCTTGGCCGGGTGGTCGATGCAGAGCCGATCGTTGCGTTGTTCGATGGCTTGCCGTTGATGGGTCATGTTGCGCTCGACGGCAGGTTGCGGCTCGACGATCCTGAGAACCATGCAGGCAGATACGGACGCGCGCTTGAGCAGCAGCATGGCACGGCTATGGCGTCGATCATCCTGAATGGCGACGGCAATGCCCCGACCCCCGTGTCTCATCGACTTTATGCTCGTCCTGTGACGGTATCGGCTGGGAATTATGAGCGGTTCCCGAGCGAGCAACTGGCCGTCTATGCGCTCTACCAAGCCATTGAACGCATGCTGGTCGGAGTGACCGATCCAATTGGGGATTTGATGGTGCCGCCAGCCGCGCCACACGTTAAAATTATCAACTTGTCGCTTGGCGATGAAAAGCGCCGGTTTGCCGGTATTATCAGTCCTTGGGCACGCCTGTTGGATCATCTGGCGTTCAAGCATCGGCTGCTGTTTTTAGTGAGCGCTGGAAATATTCCCGATGAGATCGAAGTTGGGGGCGTAGCGTCATATATCGAGTTGGAGGATGCCTCACCTGAGGCGCGCACCAAGGCGGTATTGGCAGCAGTGTTTGCCGCCAAATCACATCGCGCACTTTTGTCCCCTGCCGAAGCCATCAATGTGGTGACAGTCGGTGCGCGCCATTCTGACAACGTGCATGCTGCCGCTGCGAGAGGAATTGATCCGTTCCATTTGACAGATTTACCCAATGTCAGCTCTGCTTTGGGCACGGGTGCCAACCGATGCGCAAAGCCCGATGTGTTGATGAATGGCGGTCGTGAGCGGCTGCAGATGAAATCATCGCGCGATCCCGTCAAAGTTATGCCGATTACCGAGCCGGGTCCGTATTTTGGAATTGGCGCCGCAACCCCTGGTGTTCGCGGTGAGCTTGATCGAGTGAGGAATGTCTTGGGCACGAGCCCGGCGACAGCGCTGGCCACGAACGCTGCGCTTCGCATCGAGGCTGCATTGAGGTCAGTGTCCGAGCTTGCAATCCCGGATCAATACTTGGCCGTGGTTTTGAAAGCGCTGCTGGCGCATGGAGCCGCCTGGGATGACGATATCGCAGGAGCAATAGAACGGTTGGCGCGTGCGGAGGGGCACACTCACTGGACACACAGGCGGATAGAGGCGAGCCGCTTCCTTGGTTTGGGCACACCGACCGTAGATCGGGCACTCGGCAATACCAAGCAGCGGGCGCTTGTGTTGGGCTACGGCGAGGTGGAGAGGGGTAAGGCTGCGCCCTATCCATTCCCCTTGCCGGACGATCTGAGCGGCAAGAACGAATGGCGTGGCATGACTGCGACGTTAGCGTGGCTGTCACCGATTCATTGCCGCCATGGAGCCTACCGGCACGCGACGTTGGACTTGGAGTTGGACGGGATCGGTAACGGTGCGCTCGGTGTTGAGAAGGTAACTGCGCAGCCTGGCGATGACTTCGGTGGGCGCGGGACGATCATTCATCGCCGCTGGTCCGGTTTGGACCCCGCTGTGTTTTTTCAAGATCAGGGTATTCAGCTAAAAGTCGGCTGCCGATCACAAACGGGTGGCTTGGAAGTCCCGGTGCCGTACGCCGTTGCAGTGACGCTAGAGGTTGGTTCAGGCTCGCAGATCGACGTGTTCACGGACGTTGATGTAAAGGTGCGCAACGACGTACCAATCGTTGTGCGGGCGGGTGGTGGCTGAGGTAGGTTCGTGTGGTCACTTGGTGCCGTTCCCTTTGGTGAGACGTGACGTCCGACTTCCCTTCGGAGCCGACATGCAGTCAGAAGGGCACGCGGCGCAGGCGGGTCAAGGCCGCGCGGCCTATCGCGCGCCCGCAAGGGCTTGGCCTTGACGCGCCTACTTGCGCCGTGTGCCAGCATCAAACCTACAGAGGGAGGACAAGCGACAATGATCCCCTCGGGAAAAGACCTGGATTTTGTGGATCAGGGGCTGTCGCTCCGCTCGATGATCGATGTTCAGAAGTGTCAATCGGCGTCGAACATTGACCCCTTATCGGCGTGCAATTTTGACCCCGTCCATCCGTGCACTGTCGGCCATCCGAGCCTGGAGCTGCGGAGCGTAGCGCAGCAGCGGAGGGCTCGGATGGC